>JAEEGL011696736.1_pt1 | contig 18540 bp, 11 predicted proteins | sample 9134231 | NCBI WGS metagenome assembly JAEEGL01 (sample SAMN16246548, study PRJNA631951) | gut metagenome | biome: gut microbiome; feature: rumen; material: fiber-attached | host: Bos | place: Iran: Karaj | collected 2018-10 | reverse complement strand
TCTGGTTGCCGCAACATCAAAAGCATAAGATATGAGCATTGTTTCTATAGAATAGATGGTGCTTTTAATGGTAATAATGACATCAAAGAGATCAGCTTTTGTTTGATACATGTGTTACCAATGTTTTATGAATGCCAGAAACTTAAGAAATTGAGTATTCGCGGATCATTTTCTGGAGAACTTGGCCATTCAATTCCTCGAACAAAGAACCTGCAAGAAATTAATTTAGAGGATAATGAGGACTATGTTACTGTTGATGGAGTTGTGTTTACAAGTGATGGGGATTTAATCTTCTATCCTCCTCAAAAAAAAGATAAGATATATGTAGTACCTGATATAATTAAAAGCATAACTCGGAATGTATTTGTGTATAACCCGTTTCTTCGCGAGGTTAAACTACCTCCTTTCTTCGATTTAGAGAAACTTAAGACAGATTGGTTCGTGGAAGAATCGTTTGAAGGTTCCTCGGAAATTGTATTAGAAACAGAGTGTAACACCACTATTCGGCTTTCAATAATATCAGGCAATTAGAAAAACAAATATAGGCGCATCCCGCCGAGGTTGGTTACAACAAGTTTGGTCGACTATTTGAAACCTCAAATGGGCCTCGTTGTCTGAGAAGATGGTGAGGCTTTATTGTTTTGACACGTATTTAGCGAGTAAATGAATATTTTTCATTAAATTTCTCAAATTATTACCCTTTTTAGCCTCTCATTTAGAATAAAGTTTGTATCTTTGTTGCGACAATATAAAAGAAGATATGGCTGCAAACAAAGATCTCAATCGCTTAAAAGTGATACTGGCAGAGAAAAAGAAATCCAACCTTTGGTTATCCAAAGAGTTGGGATGTTCGCCCACAACCGTATCCAAATGGTGTACTAATTCATCTCAACCTCCTTTGGAGATGCTGATGAAGATAACAAAATTGCTTGACGTAGACCTTAAGGATCTCGTCAGATTTGAAGAACTTGATAAAAATGAATAAGAAGTATGTATAAAATAACCTGGGACAAAGAGACTGGTGGGGTGCTTTTGCACTCCCGTATAGTGGAAGGTACACTTGGTACTTCTCCACGTCCTGTGTTCTGGGAAGAACTTGATTTATTGAAGTTGAATGAGCTTGGGTGGAAATATCCTCATTGTGAAGAACCACTGCTTTGGGCCATCAACAAACAGTACTGGTATCGTGGTGAGATGGTTTTCGAAACTAAGGGAGCAAATATCTATGACGATGCAACTGTAGTATTCCAGAAAGGAATGGAAACATTGAAATTAAAACCTATCAATGTAAAGAAGATGCTGGAAAACTGCAAAGAGTATATGTTCCTTTTAGAAAGTGAAGCCATAGAATTCATCCACGAGACATTCAGCCAATATGCAGGAGCGCGTAAGAGTGTACAAAATGTAGCTGCTAACCAGCTCGATTATGAGGCATTAGCGGCAAGAGCAGAAAAAAAGTCAAAAACGAAGATGGCTATTGTTAAGGAAGACTGTGATTCCTTTGAAATAGTTCCGCTCGACAAGGCTAAAGAGCAAGGCCGCAAGATATATCAGACCACCAAGATAGACAAATTTCTTGCATCTTTCTCTGGCGGAAAAGACAGTCAGGTTGTTCTTGACCTTTGTACTCGTGCAATTCCAAGCACTGACTTTGAGGTGATTTACAGTGATACAGGTTATGAATTACCTCCATCACTTTGTCTTTATAAAGATGTGCAAAAGCACTATAAGGAACTTTACCCAGATTTGAAGTTTTCTGTAGCACGCAATCACGAAAGCGTTCTTAACTATTGGGATAAAATTGGTACTCCCAGCGACTCTCATCGTTGGTGTTGCGCAGTGATGAAAACAGCTCCTTTGTATAGGATGCTCAAAGTGGACAATAATAAACAAGCAAGAGTTCTGACATTTGATGGCGTAAGAGCAGAAGAAAGCACCAGAAGATCAAATTATGGCCGTATAGGAAAAGGTGTTAAGCATGATACTGTTATTAATGCAAGACCTATCTTAAATTGGTCTTCTGTAGAAATATTTTTTTACCTATGGAAATATAACTTGCCCATAAATCCTGCTTACAGACAAGGAATGACAAGAGTTGGTTGTCTTATCTGTCCTTTTGGTAATGAGTGGAATGAGATGGTTGCAAGGCTTCATTATAAGGATAACCTTGCCCCATTCTTACAAAGGGTTGAAAAAATGTCTATCAAAGCTGGTGTAAAAGACAATAAGGAATATATAGCCGAAGGTGGATGGAAAAGAAGAGCCAGTGGAAACTTAATAGATAGGGATTCATATATAGAATTTAAGAGTTCCACCCCAACTTTTTTGGCGTTAGTCACGAACCCAAAGATTCCTTTAGAATCGTTTATGCCGACATTGGGTGAGTATTCTTTGGTAACCAATGGTAAAGAAAGAAAAGGTGATCTAAAAATCAAGGACAAGATTTATGACCTCACTATTAAAGAGGTCAAGGATCATATTTTTGAGTTTAAGATTGATAACATATTTGATATACAATTAGTCGGGCAGATTAAAAAAGTATTGTTTAAAAGCACCTACTGCATACACTGTGAAACTTGTGAAGTCGAATGTCCGACAGGTGCTCTTTCTGTATATCCGAAAGTAACCATTGACAAGGCCAAGTGTGTTCATTGTCAAAAGTGTTTAGATTTTCACGAAAAAGGCTGTATAGCCGCTAATTCATTATATGTAACAACGGGAGGTAATATGACAAAACAAGCAAACATTGACCGCTATAAGAATTTTGGTCTTAAAGAGGAATGGGTAGAATCATATCTCATTGAGCGCGATGATTTTTGGTCGAGTAATCATGGGTTAAATGAAACATATCAGATACCATCTCTTAAGAGTTGGCTAAAAGATGCAGAAATCATTGATGATAAAAATCGAATTACGGAACTGGGAAATTTCCTGGCAGACAACAGGATGGATTACCCAGACCTTGTTTGGGAAATTATATGGATAAACCTATCTCATAATTCGTTTATAATCAATTGGTTTAATTGCAATATCTCAGCGAATTCAAGTTATAGCTCCAAAGCTATGGAGGGCATGATACGTGAGCAGTACCCTTCATATAAAGAAAAAACAATACATAATGCTGTATATCAGCTTCAAAGAACGTTGAAGGAGTCTCCAATTGGATCTATGTTTCATCAGATGGAATCAGAGGGAAAGGACACTTATGTAAGGATGGCATATGAAGACATAAGTCCAGAAGCGATTGCCTACTCCATATATAAATACGCTAAAGGGAAAGGCATTTATTCTTTACGAGTTGCAGACTTTTACAATCAGGAATCTGGTACCGGAATCGCAAAAGAGTTCGCAATATCAAAATCTCTCATGGAAAAAGGTTTGCGTTCATTAAACTCGAACAATAACCGAGTGATTGTCGCTGAACTAAATATGGGTCTTGATAGTATCACTTTACGTGAAGATCTAACCCCGCTTTCTTGTTTACAAATGCTTATTGGATAAATGAACCTTACAGCAGAGACATACAAAGATAAAATCCTCCTCACAAAAAGAGGCAACAATCATGGAGTTTTCTCTAATGCTAAGCCTATTTTTGTGCTTTCAATTATTGATGCTATTGCCGAAGGTGTTATCATTGGCAATAAAATTCGATTTGATAATAATGAGTTAGAAGAGATTTATCGACGTAATTACACCTGTTTCCAGAATGATAGCGGCACATTATTTAGAGCTAATAACAATACAACTCCTTTTAGCATGCCGTTCTTTCATCTAAATGCGGAATCATACTATCACATCAAGTGGATTGGGGGTATTGTTCCGCCTAAACAGGCGAAGTCTCCTTCCAATAAGTATTTGAAAGACTGTGTAGATTTTGCTTATCTTGATGATGAATTATGGGAACTACTTCAAAATCAAGAGATCAGGCAAGAATACAGAGAATCAATAATAAAGAAATTTCTAACAGACAAATATTAACCGTATGAAATATAGTGATATCGTAACACTTAGGTCTATGCGACCTGCTTATAACATTCAAGAAGAAGGTCTTGGAGAATGGAAGACATTTATAGCAAATGACCAATTCAATGAAATCCTCTATAGTATGATTAAGGCTGTCCGAAATAATGATGCCGATAATCACAAATCTATGTGGATTGCAGGAACTTACGGCACGGGAAAATCACATGCCGGAGCTGTTCTAAAACATCTATTCTGTGACCCAGTGGACGATATCAGAGAATATGTAGAGGACGAGTACAAAAAAGACAAGTACGACAAACTACGTTCCGCTATTCTGAATGTTCGAATGCAGAAAAGGCTGTTCCCCGTTAACATGTATGGCCAGCAGAGTATCGCCCACGAAGAGGATTTGTCACTACAATTACAGAAAGAGATAAAGTCTGCTCTCAATGCTGCAGGTCTTGACATTGTTGTTCAAACAGATTTCGACACACTTGTACAGCATATAGATGAACAGCCTGCAATATGGCAATCGCTCATAGATAACAATATCATATTAAGCAGTGTGGCTCCTGATTTAAAGAAGCTTAAACAACTTCTTATGGCCGGGAATCCAGAAGTCCTTGATCGTGTACGTAATGCTCAGCGATTAGCTGGTATTGATATTCGCTTGCAGGGGAACAACATTCAACAGTGGATTTTTGAGGTTCAAGAAAAACTCCATGAAAATGGGTTTGATGGCCTTTTGATAATCTGGGACGAGTTTACAGAGATAATGACTTCAAGCATTGCTAAACGACTGATTGTACAGCTACAGGAAATAAGTGAAGCCATGATGAATCCTGAAAATGATAGTTATTTCTTGTTTATATCACATCCGTCAGCAATCCTTTCTCTAAATGAAGATGAGCGAGAAAAGACAAAAGGACGCTATCATTACAAGACATATAATATGGAACCAGTTTCGGCATTTAAGATCATGTCGAAGAAATTCAAGGTTGTTGATGACGATGCTTACAGGCTGCGTAAAGATAGGTTCTTCTCTCTCCATAGTGATTTACTTAATGTTTTCTCTGAGACATCAGCAAACACAGAGGAGACTATTGATAACATCAAGAATCTATTTCCTCTTCATCCATCAACAGCGAACCTTGCAACTTACTATGCCCGTGAAGCTGGTAGTTCCAGCCGAAGTGTCTTTGAATTCCTTGCAAGCGACACTGTAAGAGAGTTCCTTGACAATGAAGACAACTTTGCTAACGAGCGAACTATTACCTGTGACTTATTGTGGGACTACGTTCAAGAGTATTTCGAAAGTGATACAACACGATTTGGTGCTGTGACTGAAAGATATAATAGCCACCACCTTGCTGTAGAAGCTGCTGGTGAGAATTATTTGAAGGTATTTAAAGGCATCCTGCTTTTGAATGCTTTGAACAACATCGCCAATAGTGATACTGTTACACCAAGCACAGAGAATATTGAATCCTTATTTGTTGGTACAGAGGTTGAACAAGAATTAAATGATATTCTTGAATTCCTTAACGACAAGAGTATAATACAGAGACAGCCAAATGGTAATTATTCTATTCTATTCACGGCCTTACCTGGAGAAGAAATTCAAAAGATTAAGGAAGAATTAATGTCGAGTAACTACCTTTACACAGATCAGGTCATCAAATTCGGTGATGCTGCTCGCTTAAGCTTTGACAAAAACTTCAAACAAGTAAATCGTCCGTTGAGCTATCAATTCTTTTCAAAGCAAGGTAACGAATATACATTGCTTAGCAAAATAGAAAACACCCAGCGCGATGCCAAAAGTTATGAGATATTCCTTGCAATTTTGGTAGCAAAGACACAATCAGAAATGTTCGAATTAAAAGATATTGCAGAACGCAATAGTCAAGAAGAAAGATTCAAGAACACGGTCTTTGTGGTGATGGAAGCATATCTCACAGATAAGAACTACGAACGTTTCATAGAGTATCAGGCAAATGCGCAGTGCGCTCAACGTCATGGTTTAGCTAATCAACAGAAGACATATGCGAAGAATGCCTCTGACATGATTACAGAATGGACAACAAGAATGAAGGGTAGTAATGTAACCTTTTATCTACGTGGTGATTCCATGACTATCTCAGGAAGTAAGATTTCGTCGACCATTAACATGACAATTGCCCCATCAATATTTGAGGCAGGTCCAGAGTCGTTAGAGATTGTTCGTTCAAAAAGTTCAGTAACCTACTGGAAGAAGGCTTCGGTTAAGGCTACAGTTGATACAATATTATCATTCAATACTAAACAGGATATTCTTGCATCACCCTCATGTGGTGGTCAGGCAAGGCATGTAGAATACCTTTTGCAAGATAGTGTTGATGACAATTTGGAATGGAAGTCAGATATAGACCCAAACCATCCATTGAAAAAAGTGTGCGACTATGTCGACGAATGGCTCTCAGGACGTCACACCAATAAGAACCAAACATTTAATCTTGGGGAAAAACTTGTAGGACTTACTGAGCCACCCTTTGGACTATTCCAGAGTTATGCATCAATGGCTATGGTTGCTTTCGCTATGAGAAAATATGTAAATCAAATATTCGACACTAATGGAAAGCAACGTACCGCCCAGCATCTTGTTGATGATGTAGTAGAGATGTTTAAGGCATGGGAATCAGGTAAAACCTCTCAAAAATTGAACTTTATGTTTGAGAGCAAGGAGGCTGGTAAGCTTTGTAAGCATCTCATCTCTATGTTCTCGTTGAAGAAACTAAAAGGTTATTCCGACATTAGTTCTCTGAAAGATGCTCGATGGGCTATTCAACATGAGTATGCCAAGGATAAAGGTTATCCTCTTTGGGCGTTGAAATACTGTACCAGCGAGTATAACACAGAAAAGATGAAACAGCTTGTCGATGATGTTATCAAAGTTGTCAGTGATCCTGAGAGTATGAAGAATCCTCAATTGCTGAACAACACCATCAGCGGCTATGAAGAGCAAAAGATTGAATGGGGAAATCTATTGATAGAAAAAAACGGAGGTAACTATAAAGAGGGTTTCGACAATTTCATGAAAGGAGTTGAGATTGTTAACCTCCAAGATAATGAGACTTCAGAAGCAATGGATTATCTTCTGGGACACTTGGAAGGCGAAGTTGGACTGTGGAAAGAACTTGAAGTTAGAGAAAAGCTTAAAGATTGGCGTATCTCACAACAGCCTACAGGTGCAGGTTCTTTTGGTGGTTTTAACTCTGGTGGCGGAAACGTTCCGATTTCTACAGGCGAAGGAGGTTTCGTTGGTGTAAGTGAAGAGCCCGCTGATATTACTTCGAAACGAAATGAACTTGCCGAAAAAATTAAAATGATTCCTTCTAATGAAATAAAAGAAATCATTAGTGAGATCATTGAAAAAGAAAATGGCTTTATACTTGATGTCTTATTAAAATATGTACAGTGAATATAATTCCCTCGAAGAATTGAAAGCCCAGGTCATAGCAGACTGGGAGCAGACTGGCTTGGATGTCTCAACGCGGAACAGATACCCTATTAGATTCGTGTTGTTTGACAATTTCCGAGATTGTAGTCAGTTTGTAGATTACGTACAGGAGGAAATGGATGCTATCGTCCAAAGTGTTGACAAATGGATAGATCCAGAATATCCTGACATCATGATTACGTACACAGAACTGGCAGAGCGTATACAAGCACATATAAAGAAGATGGATGGGGTAAATTGTGTTATCGCACCATTCTCTGAGTTGGCAAGATTCTACGATAACGACGAAAAGAAAACATTCGACGCGCTTCTCAAAACAATAAAGGCTATTGAAGCAAGTAGTAAGTCTTTTGAAACACATCAACGAGTTTATGTACCAATAGTCGGTTTGGAGGGGAAGATGGAGTCTTTCAAAAACGATTCACAAAGCACTATTTGGAGATTGAGAGCAGAAGACAAAGGGCTAACATATAGGTTGATCCTAACAAATGGAGAAACTTTTGGTGTGAATGGATTAGAGACACATTATACAGTAGTCCATAATATTCACGAATGGTTGAACATCTGGAAAGATGCAGACAAGCAGGTAACGCCCAATATTATTTGCACTTCTAACTCGATTTATGGAAATGCGAAATTTGCTCAACCCGATAACGCATTTGCTTTTGTACTATGTAGGGATGCTTATGATTTCCTAACCAAAGGTTTACAACTACAATTTGGCGGAATGACAAAAGCATTGGGTGATGGCGACAACTGGCAAAATTTAGCATCACAAATCGATATCAGTAATGGCTTTAGTTTTAGCAAATACGTCAAGAATTACTTCTCTATTACAGATATTGACTCACATCAAGCCTTCATCAAACTGTGGTTTGATTACCCTGGACTATATGAAAGATGGCTGCTTGCCAGATTCTATCAACTGCAACAAAATGGAGAAGGATTTATTTGTCGAATACTAACCAAAACGACCACTTTAATAGGAAATGATTTCATTGAACAGATGGTGCTGGATATGACTGAAATTGAGTCAGAGATGGTCGTACGGCAGTATTGCTTAAGAGAGGCAGCAAAGCGGAATATTGTCTTGCGTGAAGGTATTGAATCTACCTTAAACAAAAGACTACAATCTATAGCGGATAAATTTAATGCGGCAAGTGCACTTAAATACTGTACAGGCATTACAGAGAAGGAGAAGGAGCTTGCTATTTCCTGGTTGGGAAAAGGACTGATTAGTGTTGACCAAATAAAAGACTTCTATCCGGACATGTATCATTACTATGCCACTCCACTCGGTGTTTCAGTAAATATTCCAGAGTGGCTGCCTGAATACATGAAAGAATATAAAAAAGCGAAAGTGTCTAACAAATACACTGAAGACGTTGATATTCAAATCAAAAAGATTAATGGATCGGAAGTCACTTTTGATACTTGGTATCAAGGATTCTGTACTACCAGAACGATACTACAAGGTAGAGAGGATATTGAAGTATTCTATTGGGTAGATGGTCTCGGAATAGAATGGATTCCATTGATAAAGGAAATAATTAGAGAGAAGAATAGTCAAAACATCTTCCTAAATGATATCAAAATAGCCAGAGCGATATTGCCTTCAAAGACAGATGTTAATAAGGCTGACTTGCAAAAGCTATTACCAGCATACGAGCAACTCATGAAGATGGGTGACTTAGACAATCTTGCTCACCAGTCTACCAATCTTTGGCCAAACACTATTATCAAAGAAGTTAAACTTGTAAGGGATATTGTTGAGGAAATAATTGCTAAGTATAATGGAAAAAAAATAGCCATTATATCAGATCATGGTCTAACTTATCTATCTCAATTATGTGAAGGTCTTGGTCTGAATGGTGTTGAATCAGATCATCATGGCCGTGTCGCAATTAAGAAAAACGGAGGATGGACAAAAGATGACAACTACTTCCGCCTGGAGGACGGGACTACAGTATGTGCCTTACGACATAGCTCCTTGTGCAACAAAGTACCCAAAGGCCAGGGAATTCATGGTGGTTGCACCCCAGAAGAGGTACTTGTGCCGATTTTCATTATCTCAAGCAACATTAACAATACGGAATGGTCAGCAGACATTCTTACAATAGAACTTAATGGAGCTAATCCCGTGGTACAGTTCCGCATTAAGAACATTCCATCAGTTGAAATTCCAGTTGTTGAGTATGATGGTATTAGATATGCATTGCATCAGGTAGATGGTGAAATCTACGAAAGTGAGCCAATTGCAGTTAATGAAAATTGTAATACCGTTGAACTCGTAATTGGAAGTATTATAAGAATTTTCAATATAAGTATAACTACCGGTGCCAAGGAGGATGACCCCTTTGGTGCGTTTTTATAAATAAGGATTATGAAGGCAGAAATCAGTGAAAAGATTAGAACGTATTTCTCACAAATGTCTATCTATAAAGACCCAGAGAAAACCAACAGTATATTTGCTGGCCGCAATCTCCCGGCCTTTGTTAAGGATTTCCTGTTGAAGCGTTATTTGAACGTTCAAACTGGAGAGATTGACACCCTTGGGCTGACACAGTTCCTTGATCAGGTTATACCGACGGTTACAGGTTCGGTTAAAGACAGAATCGTTTCGGGTCAAGAAGTGGTACTTCTTGCACGTTTCATCATTTATATCGACCTTGTAAAGGGACAAAAGCAGTTTGCCATACCCGACTACGGCATCAAACTTAGAGAAGGAATCATTCCTGAGTTTGTTTACAATAAACATCAAGGAGAGCTTGTTGATGGCGAAAAATGGGGCATCGTAAAACTGTGTTTGTTACCTGATAGCGATGGTAAAAAGTTCCACGTCCAGATGGTTGACTATAAACCCTTCAAACCTTATAGTTCCGTAGACATCAACTATCTTGCTGAAGCACGACAGCATTTTACCACAGACGAGTGGATGGACTTACTCCTTTCTGCAATGGAATATGATCCAGACGGTTTTGCCAATGCCACACAGAAGTTGGAATTTCTTACCCGACTTCTTATTTTCGCCGAACCAAGGTTAAATGTCATTGAACTGGCCCCGAAAGGAACTGGAAAATCCTACGTTTTTGGCAATCTGTCAAAGTATGGTTGGCTTGTTAGTGGCGGTAAGGTGACACGCGCCAAACTGTTCTACGACAAATCTAAGCAACAAAACGGAATCATCAAGAATCACGACTTCACCGTTTTCGATGAGATCCAGACTATAGTATTCCAGGAACCTGCCGAAATACAAGCAGCCCTTAAGTCATACCTCGAAAGTGGTAAGACTACTATTGACAACAATGAGTTCTCTTCGGAGTGTGGTCTAATGTTGATGGGTAACATTCCCTTAAATGAGCAGCGACGTCCAATTTCTCCCAAATATTTCGGTTCATTGCCTGAAAACTTCCGTGAATCAGCTTTACTTGACCGATTCCATTGTTTCATAGAAGGATGGCTGTTACCACGAATCGACACAAGCATGATATTCAAGGGATGGACTATTAATGTAGAGTATTTCTCAGAAATATTACATACCATGCGTACAAACAATGCATATAGTTTGCTGTTTGACCAGCTATGTCGATTTGAAGAAAAGGCTGATGTTCGTGACTCCAAGGCCATTAAGCGAATTGCTACTGGCTATATGAAACTACTTTTCCCACAATGGAGAAGCATTAACGATGTCAATAAGGAGGAGTTTGAGATGTATTGTCTCAATCCTGCTATTCATCGTCGCGGCATCATCAAGGAGCAATGCCGCAATATTGATCCAGAGTTCAAATCAAGGATGCCTGATGTCTATTTAGTATAATAATACAAGAGCCTATGAATAAACTTGATAACATGTTCCTGAAAATCATAAGTGATGAGCGATTTGCAAGCACTTTTGATGTCGTCCCGTCGAAATACAAGAGTCTTGACGAGGGTAAACGAGCTTTGAATCCACATGTTAAGGCCGTTGCCGAGATGGTGGACCAGTTAAACAAGAAAATCTATGAAGCCAAATCCGAAATGAGGATTCGTAATAAGGTTGGTCCTGTAGTATTTACAGAAGCCGATTTCAAGCCGATTTACAATAAGGCAGTTTCATTACTATCAAAATAAATGCCTATGATTATCAAGGAACTTACAATATACAATTTCCGCAGTTATTATGGCACGAAGAAATTCGTCTTCTCCGACCATCTCAACCTTATACTTGGTTCGAATGGCGACGGAAAAACCACATTCTTTGATGCTATAAACTGGGTCTTAACACCAGACTATGTACCAAAGTCTGAGGAAGACAAGATGCCGGAAGAAAGTTCACTTGTCTCTGCCAAGATGTTCAGTGAACTCAGAGCAGGAGAGAGCAGCAGAGTATTGGTATCAATGAAACTGAAGAATAACTCAGGATCTCTACGCATCATTGAGAGAGCTTTCAATGTTTCTAAGACACCAGATGGTAAAATGCGTATTGATGGACGTACTCACAAAGCGTATCAGATTGTAGGGTCTATCCGCAAGGAAATGTTCTCTGTAAAAGATGTTTTTGAGAAGGAAAACGCATTCCCTGCCATCATCAAGAAATACCATATATTCAAGGGTGAAGACCGTCTTAACATCTTCAACGACAAAACAACGTTACAGACGTTGATAGACATGTTCTCGGAAATCAAAGATTTAGAGCCTTTCAAACAATTTGCCAAGTATGCTAAAAACACCTCAGAGAAAGCTATCTCAGGTTCCAAGGACAAAGCTAACAAGCAGAATGCAAAGGTTGTTGAAATCCAGAATGATATCACCTCTTTGTCTAAGCGACTGGAAACGGCAGAGTCAGAACTCGCCTTAGCCAAAAGGGATTTTAATGAGGCAAAGGAGCATATAGATGCTATTGACAATGACTATGAAATTATTCAAGAAGCCGATAAATTGGAGAAGGATGTTTCCAAGGCCGGAAGTGAAATAGAACGTTTATCCGACAAGATAGATGAAGAGTATAGTTTTAAACTCCTTGATGAGCAGTGGATCCTCATGGGATTTAGTTCTATCCTAAAGGAGTTTAATAATAAACTTGAATCACTGGCATACAGTAAGAATAACATCGAGTCGGACTACAGAAAAAAACAGGAAGACGAGTTTAATCAGGCTAAAATTGAAAAAGCAAAGACCGAATTGGAAAAGATTGCCTGGAACCGTTCTGACGTTGAGAAAATGAAACAGATGCTCGTCACACATCGTTGCGCCTATTGTGGCAGCGCCGCCCCGGAAGGAAGCGTGACTTATGACTTCATCAGGCAGCGTATCAATGATGTAATAGACCTTCTCACACCACGACCAGAGGAGAAACGTCCTGAGATCAAGCGTTATTTCTATGCCCGCAACATTGAGGAGATGAAGGAGATAGGGCTTAGCCTTGCTCATACAGGTAAGGATCTCGGTGGTATTCCTGACGAAATAGAAAGCACTTATCACGAGAATGACGAGATAAGAAAGCTGATTGCTCAGAAGAAAAAGCAAGTTGATGCACTGCAAAAGAGTATTGCAGATTTATATGCCAGCTCAACTTCCGGAGAGAATCTTAAGGAATACGTTGCCAATATCGCAGTTGTCAACCGTTGGCATGACCAGAAAGAGGCTTCAGCTATTGCGATGAACAAGCTTCTTACAAGTACCATTCCCAACCTAAAGGAACAGCTTAAGAAAAAGCGTGAGGATCAAAAGAAGAATGTAAAAGCATCTGGTGGAAATCCAATGATGATGGTGAATGAGTTCTTCAGCCTGTTCTGCGATGCTATTGATAATACGGAAGCAGCAACTTACGAAGAATTCCTTGAAAGATTGGGTAAGGAGGCCAATGTATTCCTGGCCCATCTGAATGTGGATGATTTTACAGGCGTTATCAAGATTTATCTTGACCGTTACAATGATCTGAAAATCGAATTACAGGATAAGAATGGTAAGTTGATTACTAATCCCAACACCTCGTTACTCACGACCATGCATATTAGTATCCTCTTTGCCATATCAGAATTGACGAAGGAGAACCAAGATGCGGAATATCCCCTTATCTTCGATGCCCCCACGTCATCTTTCGACGAAGGTAAGGACAAAACTTTCTATGAGTGTCTTAACACGCAGGTCAATAAGCAGTGTATTGTCGTTACAAAGAGTTTTCTTTATAAGGACGATAACGGAGAATATGTCACAGATACCAAGGCTTTAAGCAAGCTTAACTGCCAAAAGTATCGTATTAAGAAACTTACAGGTTTCGACAAGTTGGATATCACGACTATCGATACCATAGTAGAAGAAATAAAGGAGGCATAGATATGGAATCATTATATGAGACATGGCTAAATAGAATGGATTCTTACTATGAAAGTAAGTATAAAGAACCTGTTGTTGACTTCCTATGTCAATACGGCGGCGGTAGTTCCGACGGCAGAATGGCAAAAGGAAAGATCTTCAATGCAGGCTATGAAGTATTTATATATGCCTTTTTCATCGGCTTATATTATGGTGAACGCAAGCCACTTTCTGGAGAAAAACTCAAATTTCGTATGGAGATGAGCACATGGGGCAGGAAAAAGAATGAGATAGGAAGAAAGTCTTATACCATTCTGCAGAAGTACATTTTTACAGCTCTCGTTGCGAAGTCAGATGTAGATTTACTTGCTTTAGACAAAGGTGATATCGACGTTAACGAGGTCTGCGATGTCCTTATGACAACTCTCAACGAATACGCAAATTCTGGTTTCCAATTAATGAAGGGACAAATTGACAAAAATCCAGATGTTTTCTTTGAGAATACCGGATTATTGGATTTTATAAAAAGATTTTGTCCATAGAGTTTTTATTGAATTGTTATTATTAAAATATGCCAAACGTGAATTTAGAACAACTAATCAAATTAGGAGAAGGGCTTGACATGAATTATGTTTCTCTTGGAATAAATAGCTATCGATTAAACATTCAATCTCAGCAACTCTTTTTTGAATGGGAAAGAGTTGCATTAATGCACCTCCAAACACAGTATCCGCATCATCCTCAAACTCACGAATTCGAAAAAATAATTGAAGAGGACAACCAGGTTGCGCGTTTGTCGACTTACCAAAATTTGATGGGCATACTAAAAGCATTCAATATTATTAATCCCTCTTTAGAATACGATAGTGATGCTCACTTGTTACTGAGGGACATTTTTAACAACTTCAACCGTTTTGTATGTCAATTAAAGAGAAAGAGACACGATAATAGAGAGAGTTTTATTTCCGATGAATACGACGTGCAGGATTTGCTACATGCCGTTTTAAAGCTACACTTCAATGATGTCCGTCCAGAAGTCTGGCTCCCTCAATATGCAGGTTCAAGTAATAGGATGGATTTCTTTATTAACGATTGTAAAACAGCTATTGAAGTAAAATATGTAAAAGAGTGTCATTGTGAAAAGAGAATAGGTGAAGAACTTCTTGTTGATATATCAAAATATTCTCAATACCCAAAGTGTCAATCACTGTATTGCTTTATTTATGACCCTAATAATAACATTGACAATCCAATAGGTTTAGAAACAGACTTAAATAAGCAGTCAACAGACAGTTTCAGAATACACTCATTTGTTAGACCTTTGGATTAACTTGGTAATATAACGATGGATGAATCAAAGCAGATACTCAAATCCTACTTCGGCTATGACTCCTTTCGCCCTTTGCAGGAGGAAATAATTAATCATGTGCTCCAGCGAAAGGATTCGCTGGTACTGATGCCAACAGGTGGCGGTAAATCGTTATGTTTTCAGATTCCGGCATTGATGATGGAGGGTACTGCAATTGTGATTTCGCCGCTCATCTCCTTGATGAAGGATCAGGTTGAAGCGTTGCGTGCCAATGGTATAGACGCAGAAGCACTGAATAGCGCTAATGACGAAATAACCAATAGACAGATAGCTGAACGATGCCTGCGAGGCGAAATAAAACTGCTGTATATATCTCCCGAACGACTGATGTCAGAACTGAGGTGGATGAAAACAATGCTGAAAGTCTCGCTCTTTGCCATTGACGAAGCACACTGCATCTCGCAATGGGGGCACGACTTCAGACCAGAATATACACAGTTAGGCAATCTGCATGATCTTTTTCCCAATGTTCCTATTATGGCTCTCACGGCCACTGCCGACAAGATTACAAAGGCCGACATTATTACACAGATGCAGCTCAAGGAGCCGGAAATCTTTATCAGTTCATTTGACCGTCCAAATCTGAGTCTGGATGTGAGAAGAGGATATACTGCCAAAGAGAAAATTCGCACAATACTGAATTTGATTTATCGCCATCCTGGTGAGAGTGGAATCATCTATTGTCTGGCAAAGAAAACCACAGAAAAAGTTGCAGAAAAGCTTATGAAAGAAGGGGTATCTGTAGGCGTTTATCACGCAGGGCTGCCTACAGATGAACGCAATCGCATACAAGAGGATTTTATCAATGACCGCATTCAGGTAATTTGTGCAACGATTGCTTTTGGAATGGGGATTGACAAAAGTAACGTACGCTTTGTTGTTCACTATAACCTTCCCAAGAGCATTGAGAATTACTATCAGGAGATAGGACGTGGTGGCCGCGACGGACTACCATGTGAGACAATCTTGTTTTATAATCTACAGGACATTATCACTCTACGTCGTTTTGCAGAGGAAAGCGGTCAGAGGGAAATCAACATGGAAAAATTGCTGCGCATGCAGGAATATGCCGAAGCACAAGTATGCCGCCGACGCATTCTGTTGAACTATTTTGGTGAGATAAGCGACAAAAGCTGTGGAAACTGTGATGTCTGCCATACTCCGCCATCGACATTTGACGGAACAGAACTTGTTCAAAAAGCACTTTCAGCCATACTCAGGACTGGCGAGAAAGTGGGTTTCACCTTGACAATAGATATACTCCATGGAAACTTCTCCCCAGACGTAGTGACGCGAGGTTATGCTCAGATTAAGACCTTTGCTGCTGGAAGAGACGTTCCTGTAAGAGACTGGCACGACTATTTGCTTCAACTTTTGCAGATGGGATATATCGAAATTGCCTACAATGAAGACAACCATCTGCATGTTACTCCACTTGGCCAAGATGTGGTTCATGGGAAAACAAAAGTACAACTGGTAGTTATCAGCCGAAAAGACTATAGTGTAAAAAGCCGCCGTAGTCAGATGATGGAAGAACATGCCTCGGCTGTGACCAGTAGTGACAAAACTGAGAATATGGAGTTGTTCGAGCGCTTAAAAGTGCTGAGAAAAGAAATAGCAGATGAATTGAAGAGTCCTGCTTTTGTTGTGATGTCTGATAAGACTCTTCATGCCCTGGCTACCGATATGCCAACAACTCTTGATGCGTTTGGCAACACGTTTGGTATAGGCGAGCACAAGCGCGACACCTATGGTGAAAGATTTATTGCAGTTATTAAGCAATATACCCCCGCAGATGAGGAAAATCCTGTCGAGGATGAAGATGACACCATATTGACAGAAGACCTCCAAAAAGGGAAAAAGAGGAAGCCCAAGAATCGAATAACTATACAAGGAAAGTCATTTGATGTTGACAAAGATATTTGGGATTCGATAGAATGGCGCAAGGTTTTGAAAGACATAAGAGATAAAGCTTATTGGAATTATTATGGTAACCTCGTAATTCGTTTGAGTGATTACGTCACTCCAGAAACAAAGCAACGAGAGAGGATTATCTCTATGCTGTGCCATATATTAAAAGAAGGGGCTGGTCTGAATGTAAATGAGCAAGCTGGTATAGTGGAAGTTGCCCAGAAATTCGATTACGATAAGGAAGGACAAGTAGTTGAGTTCCCGTCAGGTTCCTTCTTCGAGATTCTGTCTCGCTTCCGTTTGTTCGTAATGCAGAATAAACGTTTTCCTTTCATGGATGGTGAACACGACGAGATTGCACTGAGAAAGTGGCATAGAGAAGTTGGTCATGGATTAGTAGCAACCACAGATGAAGAAAAGATTCTATTTGAGAATTTAGCAGTTGAGTTTGCAAACGTACCAAAGAACAGAGGCGAATTAGAGAAATTTGAAGAAGACATTGTTATCCGTAAGAATATTGTGTCTGTTGTTCAAGAAGAAGATGTCGAAGAACCAGAACTCGCCCCAGAATTGGCGAAACTTTTTAATACCGCTATAAGACATTTACCACTTTCTGACAAAACTTCTAAATTCCTCATTGATTTAGGGTATGACACTTTTGAAGATATTACCCAAATAGAAAATTTGCAAGTCCTAACAAGTGTTCGAAAGGGCGGTATAGAAGCGGCCAATGAAGTAAAAAAATACCTTGGTTATTACAATTTGACCTTCGGGATGTCATACGAGGAGATTATAGAAAAGATAGTAATGCCTGATGAGGTAATTCTGAACGAATTACTTAGCTCTAAGAAAGAGGAGAAAATCCCCAAAAGCATACGGGAGACTCTGTATCTTGCCATGCAAGGTTATACTTTCGAAGCAATAGCCTCGAAACGCGAATTGTCATTATTTACTATCTCACAACATCTTTCGTTTCTTATTCTACACGGTTTTGTTGACGTACTTGATTTCGTAGATAGCCATACATACACATTGATATCCAATGTTATTCAAGAATTGCCCAAAGGTGTAACAATAAAAAGGATAAAAAGTAACTGTCCTGAAGAAATTAAGCGTAACATCATCCGAATGGTAATAGCTGACTTGAAAAGAAAAAAAACAAAATAAAGGATAAAGCTACAGATATCCATCGAATACATTTAAGAGCCCTGACTGCGGTTAAGCAACAACCACAGTCGGGGTACTTCTATGATAGCCATCCTTTATTAAAAAGGAATAGGGTTAAGATGGAAAATAAGACAAACGCTCCTGAAACGATCCTTGTTATCCTCCATATGAAATGATTATTCCAATATCCATAGTTAACTATGCAGATGGCCACAGCAAAGCCAAACAAGGCAAGGAGTAACAGTATTAGGCAATAGTAGGCTGGGGCTGGAATTGAAATGTAATCTATTCTTCTCTGAGCTTTCGCAATGACAGGTTCGACTTCTTCTCGAAATGCATC
>JAEEGL011914653.1_pt1 | contig 18541 bp, 11 predicted proteins | sample 9134231 | NCBI WGS metagenome assembly JAEEGL01 (sample SAMN16246548, study PRJNA631951) | gut metagenome | biome: gut microbiome; feature: rumen; material: fiber-attached | host: Bos | place: Iran: Karaj | collected 2018-10 | reverse complement strand
GGCCTGTGCTGAAACGACTTCCCCGCTTTCGGGATCCACGACCAGTTTTTTTAACAGCTTCTCCTATTCCTTTGAAAGAACGGGACAGATGATCTCCTGATCTTTTCCGTACTTTTTAAGTGCAGTATTAAACGCATAACTTAAGAGCACGATCGCGGCTGCCGGCTTTACGGAATAAAGCAGGCTTATTTCCAGTGCATCTCCCGCCTCCCTGCCAAGGACGATCCCTTCTGCCTGCTTTCCGTCAATGTAGAGAGCACTTATATCCTGCTCATAACTGTTCCAGTTTACGGGAGCACTTATCGGTACCGGCTGATCCTCCTTTTCGATCCTGCTTAATATGTTGTGTTTTTCGTTTTCCGTGGCTTTGCATAAGGGAACGCAGTTATCAAAGCCGTCCTTGTTTTCCTTTTCGGTGAGATTTTCCACGTCATTCAGCCTGAAGCTGAAGGCTCTTCCCGGTCCGGTCTTTCGTCTGAATTCATACTCAGGGAAATAACCCTCCATGATATCCCCTTTTTTGAATCTGCCGATGATCCCCCTGTATCCGCCGTTTATCCGGGCTTTGTTCTTAACAAGCCTTACCATATCCGCACCGTGATCGGGCAGAGGATAGGCATCGGTCTGTGAAACCCATTCTATTTCGACATATTCGTCCGTATACCTGTAAAGCACGATACCCACCAGCGGATTTGCTTCACTGTCCGTATTTATGACCGCAAGTCCCATAATGTCGCCGTTTTTTAACGGCTTAATGCAATATTCCGGAATCAGATCACCGTACATTTCGATATCCTCTTCAGCAATATCAAAATCCTGCCACATATTTCACCTCCTCCAAACTAAGACAACCTCTGGTTTTTTATTATATCCTACTTAATATACGAATGTCATCAGATAATGTCATCAGAGCAACTCATTATTGCCATATAACAGATATTTTTTTATAATAATGACACATCGTTACAGTTGCTAATGAGGTGCTGTGAAATCCATGAAGTCCATTCAGACAAGGATCATCATAATGGTTTCGTCGATCATTCTCGTGATCGTCTTTTTGCTGCTTATAATCTCCACCATCAGGGTAAATTCCATGCTCGACAGTGATTCCGACAGTATCATCATATCCCTTTCGGATTACTATGCGGATATAATAAACGACAGCCTCCGCTCCACCGAACAGTCAGTCAATACCATGTACAATTATGCCTTAAAAAGGGCTGAAGCCTATCCCGATTTCCTCGAAAACGATGAACAAAGAGACCAATATACAAGCGATGTTTCCGAGCTTGCAAAAAGCATAGCCGAAAATACGCCCGGAGCCATGTCAATCTATTTCAGATACAATCCCGAGGATTACGGTTCAAGCAACGGTCTGTGGTATACGGTAAATCTGTATGACGGTACCTGGGAGATCTCCGTTCCCACGGATATGAGTCTCTACGACAAAAACGATATCCAGCATGTGGGATGGTATTACATCCCTGTGGCAAACGGTGCTCCCATGTGGATGAATCCGTATTTCAACGCCAACCTTGGAGTTGATATGATCTCCTACATCATCCCCTATTATTACGGTGACTACACAGTGGGAATCCTCGGTATGGACATCAGCATGGATGTCTTAAAGGAAGAGGTGGCGCAGGTTTCCCTTTATGAACACGGAAGAGCCTTTCTTATCGATAAGGACGGCGACATCATCTATCATGAGGATTATCCCAACGGAAGAAATTTTGATACTCTCTTTAAGAGCGACCAGGACTATTTCAGCGGCATCTTAAAGCTGACACCCGATGTGGTGACCCGTTATCCGGACAGGGACGGTACGGGTCAGAAGCTCATCGTTAAGGAGATGAGAAACGGAATGCTTTTGGGAGTGTACGCTCCCATCGAGGAAATACAGAATCCCCAGAAGGTTCTCCTAAGACAGCAGCTGACTGCTTCTTTGACCATTCTCGCCATAGGTCTTCTGGTATGTCTTATCCTTGCACGAAACCTCGTACAGCCCCTAAAAAAGATAACCCGGGTTGCCGAACAGTATGCAAAGGGAAACTTTGACGAAGAAATGAGCGTGGAGACAAACGATGAGATCGGTATCCTTTCCGAAAGCCTGCAAAGTATGTCATCCTCCTTAAAGCATCAGATAGAATCTTCAGATTCCGCCAATAAGGCAAAGAGTACCTTCCTTGCCAACATGTCCCATGAGATCCGTACACCGATGAATGCCGTTCTGGGTATGAACGAGATGATATTAAGGGAGACAAAGGATGAGCGTATCAGGGAATATTCCCAGGATATCCAGTCTGCCGGAAGAACCCTCCTTTCTCTCATAAACAGTATCCTGGATTTTTCAAAGATCGAAGACGGCAAGATGGATATCATACCCGTAAGCTATGACCTGGCATCCCTTATTAACAACCTTTCAAATTCCATATCGGAAAGGGTCAGGACAAAGGAGCTTGAGTTTAAGGTAAGTGTGGATGAAACCCTTCCCTGCGTCCTTAAGGGAGACGATGTAAGGATAACCCAGGTCATAATGAATCTGCTTACCAATGCGGTCAAATATACAAATAAGGGCACCGTCTGTCTTATTGTTGAAAACGGCGGCATTAAAGATGATACGGTGGATCTCAGGATCTCCGTAAGGGATACCGGAGTTGGCATCAAAAAAGAAAATATGGATAAGATGTTTGAATCCTTTACGAGAATCGAAGAAAAACACAACCGCAACATAGAGGGCACCGGCCTCGGAATGGCCATCGTCACAAGGCTCCTTGAAATGATGGGGAGTAAACTTGAGGTAGCAAGCATTTACGGTGAAGGTTCTAACTTTTATTTTGTGCTTACCCAGCAGATCGTGGATGAAACACCCATAGGAAACTATGCAGAAAGGATAAAGGAAGAATATAAACGCGGCAATGAATTCGGCAACTATCCCCAGATAAAGGGAGCAAAAATCCTTGTGGTAGATGATTACGACATGAACCTTAAGGTTGCGCGCAGCCTCTTAAAGCTCTACGGGATTGAGCCGGATATGGCAGGCTCAGGCAGTGAAGCCATTGAAATGATGCAAAAGAACTCCTATCAGATAGTATTTTTAGATCACATGATGCCGGTCATGGACGGGATAGAAACCCTGAATGAGATAAAGGAACAGGGTATTAAGGGAGATAGCACTGCGATCATCGCAATGACCGCAAACGCCGTGGTTGGGGCAAAAGAGGCCTATCTGAATGCAGGATTTGACGGATATATTTCAAAACCTGTAGACATGGAGCTTTTAGGTGAGATATTATTTAAGTACCTGCCGTCTGATCTCATCACCTATACACAGGATGATTCGGCGGATGAAACGCTTTACGAAGAGACGCTTACAAAGGACAGCGCAGGAAACATCGGCTCCGTGGTTCTTAAATTTGAACCCGGAGGTAAAAATACATCCGGCAGGCAGGAAACTGAAGATACGATGATAACTGCTCTTAATGAACTCGGATTTAATGCTGAGGAGGGGTTAAAGTTCAGCGCGGGAAGAAAAGAGCTTTACCTGGATCTTTTGAGGGATTTCGGAAACAATTTCGAAAAAAACAAACAGGAATTTGAAGGCATTCTTTCCGAAAAGGACTGGAAGTCATACCAGATCCTCTCTCATTCGATAAAGAGTATGTCAAGGACTATAGGTGCCGATGAACTGTCCGGAAAAGCAAAGCTTATGGAGGATGCCGGTAAAAACGGTGATGAAAGCTACATAACCGGTAATCACCCGGATTTCCTCAGACTTTATGAAGAAACGGCCCAAAAGGCCCTGGAAGCATTAAAAGGAAATATATAATGAACAAAGCAGACAGTGTAATAGTTGTAGATGACGATATAGGAAACCTTAAGATAGCCGGTACTATCTTAAGTGAAAACGGCATGCAGGTCACGGCTGTTTCAAGCGGCAGTGAGCTTATCAGGCAGCTTGAAAACGGCGCGAAGCCTGATCTTATCATGCTTGATGTTATCATGCCCGGAATGGACGGGTTTGAGACCTATGAAGCATTAAGAAGCTTCGAAAATGAACACGGCATGGAAGAAACCCCCGTTGTGTTTCTCACTGCCGATGAAAGCAGGGATACCGAGGCCAGAGGCTTTGAACTCGGAGCTTTAGATTTTATCAGGAAGCCTTTCGAATCCGAGATCCTTATCCACAGGATCCAGAATATCCTGAACAATTCCAGAAGAATAAATATTCTTTCCGAGGAAGCCTCTATTGATCAGCTGACCGGCACATTAAACAAGGCAAGTGTTACAGCCGAGCTTGAAAGAGCCTGCAAAAAATCCGGCGGTGCTCTTCTTATCCTTGATCTTGACAGCTTCAAGCTGGTAAACGATATTTACGGACATGAAGCCGGTGACAGGGTTCTTTCCGCCTTTGCCGGTCTGATAAAGCATCATTTCAGATCAAACGATATTGTGGGCCGCATCGGAGGAGACGAATTTATCGCCTTCTTAAAAAACATGGACGACAGGGATGCGATAATAAGAAGCATAAACAGGCTCAATTCCAGATTCCTGGCCGAATCCCAAAAGATCCTGGGAGACGATATGCCGATCCCTCTCGGAGTCTCCGCAGGCGCCGTTATGACCCTGAACGGAAACGACTACGAGCTGCTTTTTGACAGGGCGGATCAGAGCCTGCGCTATATCAAGCAAAACGGCAAGCACGGCTGCTTTATCTGGGTGGATGAAAAAGACAGCATGAGAATTCTTGATCCCGCCGCAGACGATCTTCATAAGGTCAACATGATCCTTGATGAACGGAATGTCTCATCAGAGGCAATGCTTTTGGGACAGGAAACCTTCGGAAGCGTCTACAGATATATGCTCCGCTACATCAAGAGATATAAACAGAAGGGCTATAAGCTTCTTTTCACGCTTTCCCCGGTTTCAGAGGATGTCAGGGATGATGAGTTTCAGATGTCAATGGATGAGTTTTCGGATGTGCTGCAGGATACCTTAAGAAACAGCGATATCATCATGCAGAGTTCCTCTTCGCAGTTCTTTCTGCTGCTTCCCATGGTATGCACGGACGACATACGGACGGTAATAGACCGTGTTCTTTCAAACTGGAATGAAAGCGGGAAAGATAAATTCGTTACCGTTTCGTGCGAGTATGAACCGGTCTTTCCCGAGGATATAAGTAATGAGGATATCATTGATGAAAACGAAGACCATGAGCTGAATATAGTCGTGGTGGATGACGATATCATGATACTAAAGCAGGTCGGCAGTATTTTAAGTGATGACGGAATGTGGGTAACCGCACTTGACAGCGGTGAAGCGCTGCTTGAATTTATCGCAAAGGGCAATCTTCCGGATCTCATACTTATGGATGTAATGATGCCCAGTCCGGACGGATTCGAAACTTATGAGAAAATGCAGCACAGACTGGGTCCCAGCAAAACGATACCCGTAATCTTTCTTACGGGCAATAATGACGAGGAAACCGAGCTGAAAGGTCTTGAACTCGGCGCTGCTGATTTTATAAGAAAGCCGATAAAGGCAAAGACCCTGCCGATGCGCGTAAGACACGCACTGGAACTTCTAAGATCCAAAAAGTGACCATTTTACTGTAACCGTTCAGAACCTCCGGATCCTGAACGGTTATTTTATTCTCATTTCAGAAAACCATTTATTATCTGTTCCTCAGCTTCCTGCTCCGTAAGGCCCAGAGTCATAAGCTTTATGATCTGGTCTCCGGCGATCTTTCCGATGGCTGCCTCGTGAACCAGAGCTGCGTCCACATCATTTGCTTCAAGTCCGGGCACTGCAAGTATTCTTCCGTTATCCATGATTATGGAATCACATTCGGTATGTCCCGAGCAGGGTGCATTTCCGAGAAGCTTCGCGTCAAACTTCTGATACGAATCATCCCTTGCCACGGATCTTGAAACCACATCCGCACTCGAACCCTGACCGTTAAGTTCCACAACATAGGTACTTACCGCATTCTGGTCACCGTGGGTCATCAGCCTCTCCCTTACAACCAGAGATGCGCCCTTTTTAAGCTCTGCCTTAGTGGACCTGTCAGTGTCATCCACTCCCTTAATCTGCACCATCTCCATTTCCATCGAGCTGTCTTCTTCCATGTAAACCTCGGTACCGGGATTTAAAATGCGCTTGCCCTTACCGTCTCCGGAGCCGTAGTGCTTTTCGACATACTTTACCTTAGCGCCCTTACCAACAAAAAATCTGTGAATACCGTCATGCTCCGAATCCTGAGGCCCGCAGTTATCAATTCCGCAGCCTGCAACGATCACAACATCGGCATTTTCACCGATATGAAAATCGTTATAAACCACCTCTTTGAGCCCGCTCTTTGTCATTACCACCGGTATATGCACGCTCTCATTTCTTGTGTTTGGTTTTATGTTAACCGTGATGCCCTGTCCGTCATCTCTGGGTATTATCTCTATATTCTCTGTCGAGGCCCTTCCGGCGGATTCACTGTTTGACCTTATGTTATAGGCTCCCTCCGGAACCTCATGAAGGCCTGCCACCTCCCTTAAAAGTCGTTTTTGTATTTCATCAAGCTTTATCATAATATTTCACCTCTATCAGGATTCTTCACTGCATTCACCGTCTTTTGTGTCATTCATCACTGCGCCCGCTTTTTTGCATTCGGGCACGGCAGAAGCCGTCCCCATAAGCTTCGGAAGCACCTCATCCTTTTCTCCTGCTTCGGTGATCTGTCCGTTCTTTAACACCACGATCTCATCCGCGATGTTAAGGATCCTTTCCTGATGGGAAATTATCATTATTGATCTTCCCCTCATGCTCTCGAAAACTTCTATGAGATTCTGGAAGCTCCAGAGATCTATCCCCGCTTCCGGTTCGTCAAAAACGGCAAGCTTCGAATCCCTTGCAAGCACGGTTGCAATCTCGATTCTTTTAAGCTCGCCTCCCGAAAGGCTGCTGTTTACCTCCCTGTCGATGTAGTCCCTTGCGCAGAGTCCCACCGCCGACAGATATTCACAGGCATCGGCCATGGATATGTTTTTCCCTTTGGCAAGCTTTATAAGGTCAAAGACCTGTATTCCCTTAAACCTCACGGGCTGCTGAAAAGCAAAGCTTATACCCTTTTTTGCCCTTTCGGTAACGGAAAGCTCTGTGATATCCTCTCCGTCCATATACAGTTTTCCGGCTGTCGGCTTTTCTATTCCGGCAATCAGTCTTGCCAGTGTGGATTTTCCGCCTCCGTTCGGACCTGTAACGACAATCAGTCTGTTGTCCGGGAGCGTCAGGGAAACATCCCTGACTATCTCCTTATCCTGTCCGTCATCAGCCACATTAAATGAAATATTTTTCAGTTCGAGCATTATTTCCTCCGGTTATGAAACCCTGTGTCATCTCTTGCGCAGTCCCTCATGTCATCTCAGGCACAGTCCCCCATGTCATCTCAGGCACAGTCCCCCATGTCATCTCAGGCACAGTCCCCCATGTCATCCCGAGCGCAGTCGAGGGATCTTATCCCCGTCATCCCATCGCTGCCCTCAAAATCTTCTCTGCATTCTCCTTGCGTTCGTCACTCGGAGGATCGACGCCTTCAAGTTTATAGGGTATCCCCAGCTCTTTCCACTTGTACTCGCCGAGAGTATGATAAGGCAGCACCTCTATCTTCTTCACATTTTTCAGTGTTCTGATAAAATCCGCGGTCTTTTGCAGATATTCATCATTATCCGTGATCCCGGGCACCAGCACATGCCTTATCCAGACCGGGATATCTTTTTCCGAAAGATAACGCGCGCAATCTAGGATATTCTCGTTCGTATGCCCCGTAAGCTTCTTATGCTCTTCGGGATCGATGTGCTTTATATCAAGCAGTATGAGATCCGTATATTTCATCAGTTCCTCAAACTTTCCGAAAAAAGGCTGCTCACGCGTAAAGGGCTGGGCCGAGGTATCAAGACAGGTATTGATGTTCCTTTCATGAGCCTTCTTAAAAAGCTCCAGAAGAAAATCGATCTGAAGCAGAGCTTCACCTCCGCTTACGGTGATCCCGCCGCCGTTTTTCCAGTAGGAACGGAACCGCTCAGCCTTATCCAAAAGCTCATCCGGCTCCATATGCATATCGCTTTCCTTCGTCCAGGTATCGGGATTGTGGCAGTACTGACATCTCATGTCACAGCCCCTTAAGAAAATAAGATATCTTAATCCCGGTCCGTCCACCGAACCGAAAGACTCCAATGAATGAATCGCACCTTTCATAATCTAAAACCTCTTTCCAAGATTCCTCGATGTCTACGCTCCGCTTCGGTCGGCACTAAGCAAACGTCCACTGGACGTTTAGTGCCGCTTCGCTACACTTTAGTCCGAGGAATCTTTTTTCATAAACACCTTTACACTATCCAATTTTTATTTCGAAACATATTCTATTATCGCTTCAATTATCTCGGGATTTGCATAGTCTTTATCCATGCCGTAGGTCATCGCATACGAAAAATTATCTGCCATGCATTCCTCCGGATCTATGACATATCCGGTATTTTCCCCGAAGACCTCCCAGAAATTATCGGTATCCTCCGGAAGATAATATTCATCGCTCCCGTCTGTCGGAACAAGGGCGGTAGCCATGCAATCAAAGAAGCTGTCTCCCTCTTTCCTGAAAGGCTCAGTTGCGATCAGTGCCGCAAAACACTCTACCTTTTCTCCGTCAATCTCAAACTCCGCATGGGAATTATGGTGCTCCACATCGGGATTGGATATGAACTTTTTTTCAACCGAAGGCGGTATCTCATAGTCTTCATCCTCTACGGTAAAGTGGATGATCTTATACATATCCTTCCTGAAATCCGGATTGTTCCTTGTCAGGCAATGGAATATCTCATGCCACATGATCTCTTTTCCGCGAACAGCTTCGCTTTCATCCTCCGAAGTGATCAGATTCGACAGATAGTCTCCGAAATAGATATCCGTCCCGTGTGTATAGGCACCGCTTCCGCACTCCTCCTTCTGGGTTGATCTGATCAGAGTGATCTCGGACAGCCTGGGAAACTCATAACCATTCTCCTCTGCATCCTTTGTCATTTCATCAAACAGATTGTCTATAGCTTCCTTCTCATCATCGGAAAATTCCTGCATCTGGCTTGCCCCGTATTCCTTAAGTTCTTCAACTGTGCCATGCTTATCCTGAAGCTTATACTGGACATCACACTTGCTCATCCCGTCAAAGTATTCTTCGTTTGAAAGATACTTTTCAACCGCCTCATCCCTGTCGGCATAATGATAGGGGAAAACAATCTCCGAAGTATCCTCCGAAGAAATGTCCTCCGTCTGTTTAAGTCCATCGGTCGTCTCTATCTTTATGTCCGAATCCCTGTCGACATCGATCGTAACCGTACAGCCGGTAAACGACACGCATAAGATCAGTACCGTAAAGATCGCAATAACTCTTTTTTTCATACTACTCATAAATTCTTCCTCCATAAAAAAACCTTCTCCCTTTCATTTTACCATAGTTTAGAAAGAAATTTTATCCCCTGTAATATAACCCAAGCATCGTAATATCATCAAATCTCGGAGCATCCCCCACAAATTCCTCGATCCTGCCCTGTATATGAGCTATAAGCTTATCGGGCTTTATATCGCCCGCGCTCATGCACGCCTCCAACAGCTGTTTTTCTCCGAACAGTCTTTCCTCCGGATCTGTCGCTTCGGTAGCTCCGTCTGTATACTGAAAAACTGCATCCCCCGGTTTTAACAGGATCTCCTGGTCCACTATCCGGCATCTTTCAGGCATATTTAACAGCTGATCATTCTCAAACAATCCCAGAGGAACTCCTGTATGATCGGCCTTCTCTATAAAACTCCAGATTCCGTCACGGAACAGTGCTGTCTTTTCATGTCCGGCATCCGCAAATGTCAGTTTACCTGTCGATATCTCCAGTATTCCCAGCCAGACCGTAACAAACATTCCCTGATCATTATTTTCCGAAATGGCCGCATTCACTCCCATCAGAATATCCTTCGGACTTGAATACCCCCGGGCCACAGATCTGATCATAGACCTTGAGGTCATCATAAACAGTGCCGCAGGAACCCCTTTCCCTGATACATCGGCCATCACGAGCGCGAGGTGGTCATCGTCTTTCATAAAGAAATCGTAGAAATCCCCTCCGACTTCCTTTGCAGGCTTCATTGAAGCATATAGCTCAAATTCATCTCTGTCGGGAAACGGAGGAAAGTTGTGCGGAAGACTTCCGTTCTGTATGTTTGAAGCAAGCTCCAGCTCTGCCTCCATCCTCTCTCTTTCCGCGGTAATATCTTCGTTCTCTTTTATGTATCTTCTGAGATCCTTATCCATCCTGCCAAAAGCATCCGACAGACTCTCGATCTCATCATTGGTATGTATATCCGCTGAAAACTCCCTTCCGCTTTCGATATCGGAAACGAGTTCGGTAGCAGCTTTTTCAAGTGTCCTTATCGGTTTGACGATGTATCTTCCGACAGAAAAAACCACGACTGCCATGGCGATGATGATGATAACACTGATGGGAACAGCAACATGTTTTAAGAACATCCATGCCTTTTTAAGCGTATTGAATGCCTGCGTGTTTGCCACGCAGACAGCCACAGGAACCCCTTCGCTGTTAAAAACCGGCGCAAATGAATGAAAATAGGCCTTTCTGTCAGGAGTTTCGAAAAAATGCTGTTTTTCTTTTTCATCGCCCTCCAGCACACGTTCTATCATAAGCTTTTCATCCATCGAGCCTCTCTTCATATAAGGTGCTTTATACCCAAGGGATCTTTCCTCTTCCCCCTCCTCATAATTCTGTGCGTTCCAGATATAAACCTTACCATCGCTTACGGGTACAAACACACACAATGCTTCCAGATGTGCTTCCTGACGGGTACTGGTCATATATTTCATTATTTCGTCATAGTAATCGTCCCTTTCCCCCGTTTCAAGGTATCGGGCGATGCTGTCTCCGTCTATGTATTCTGCGGCAGATTCAGAATAGGAGGAAACAAAATTAAAGTAGTCATCCGAAAAATCCGAAAAAATGACCATGCCCACGCTTATTGATGTGAAGATCACAAGCACGATCCCCAGTATCAGCATTCCAACTATAAACCTTACAATTATGTGTCCTCTTTTTTTCATTTTCTGTCCTTATGAATCTGTACAGTTATCCTTGCATTTCTCTTACCCTATCATACTCCGCTATCGCCCCTTTGTCATCTAAACACCGAAAGTCAGATACCATTATTACAGGCTGTATTCATCAATCAAAATCAACTGTAATCTCCTTCCGGTCTCCCCATACGGCATTCATCCCCCTGACATTCGGGAACAGATTGGCAGCCAGTGCGGAGGCCGCATCGCTTTCGCACCGGATCGTCACCTTTACATCCGGCGGGTAAAGCTTAGCTGCCGTTTTGATCGAGTAGACGATCATGCGGAGCAGATTTTTCTGAGAATCCGGTCCCGAAGCAAAAAGGAGCTTCACCTGAAGCATGTCGTAAACACTCTTATGTATAAGCAGCAGTCCGACCACCTTATCATCCAGCATTGTATAAGAAGAGATCTCCTTTTCATACCAGTCCATGGGAAGATAGGCAAGATCCTCGAGCAGCCCCTTCCGGTTGTGGAAGAGGCAGTTTAAGATCCCCTTCCTGAAATCCCTGTTTTCCAGAGCGCTGATGCTCCCGATATTCTCAGGGGTTTTGATCTTATTTACCACGGAAAGGCCTTCAAGATCGCTGATCCTTACTATACGGTCCGGGCCTTCTCCTTCCTCCATGCTAAAGCCTGAATCCACCAGAATGACAGCATCCTTTTTTTCCGGAAATTCATAGAAGCTCCTTTTAACCAGCTCCTCTTTTGCAAGGACCTTGTATTCCTTCATAAGCGTGGAAACAGCCTCCGGGTCCTTTACCCTTATCTGCAGTATCCTGCCTGCATTATCCCTTTCACGCTCGATATTTTTAAGCTCCAGGATCAGCGCTCCGTTTACACTGCCCTTTTCATCTGTGGAAGCAATCCCCCGGTAAAAGGTCCGTTTCATGTCATCATACAGTTCCGGATCAATCAGCTTCTTAAATTTTTCCGCATTTGAATCATCGAATCGATAGACCATTTTTCAAGACCCCTCACAGACTGACAGCCTTAAAACCGGCGAGAAATCCCTGAAGATCCTCCCCCTCCTTTTTAAGCCTGAAGCTCTGCTCTACCTTAAGCTCCCGTCCGGTATTTTTCCTGTTCCAGTTTTCCACTTCCCCTGCCACATCCTCCGACAGGATCGACAGTGCCGACTTCTCCTCAGCCCCCGTAAGGATCACAAAGATCCCGTTATCAAGATAGAGCATTTCAGAGTCAGGCGGTGTCTCCCTTTCAAGAATTTCTGAAAAAGCCTTCCTCTTTTCTTCCCCATAGTCCTTAAGCAAAAAGGCCATGCCGCTTTCAAAGCTGTATTCTCCCTGAGCCTCCTTTTGTACGAGCCGCTCCAGAAAAGCCCTGTTTGAAACGCAGGTATCCCCTTCCTTATAGCATCTTTCGTTGAGTATATAAAAATACAGAAGGGTCAGTCCCACGGCAAAGCCCAGATTTCTGGTGGAATAGATCGTAAGACGGTTAACCACGCTTCCGACTGCGATCGGCACCACCAGCTCCCATACATGGAAGTAATGCAGCGACCCGTTCTCCTTCCTGTAGCGATACAAAAGCACAAAGGAATAACCCATATAGATGCAGCAGGTCACATAGAGAAGGTTATATAACGGCCCCTCCAGATAGGGAAACCTCCTGTCCTCCTCCACGATAAATGAGAAGTAGATCATATTTACGAAAAAAACCGCTGCGACCACATATCCCGGGATCATGGCATAGCGATAGGCCAGCCTTAAATGATCCCTGCTGTGGTAGAGCTTATAGTCCACAAAATAGACCCAGAGGATGATGAAGAAAAGCACGCAGATCTCCCCCAGTATCTCTCCCAGGGCCATCAGCTTATCCATTTCGAAATTATAAAAAATATAGGTTATCACATCGATGATCGAAGAAATGATACAGATCCAGGCCATACCATTAAAGAGCCTGTCCTCCAGATCCTTTTTCCGGATGCCGGTATTTGAAAGGACTACTATGCCTGCCAGAAAAAGAATTGCGGCCGCGTCTGCATAAAAGGCCGGCTTCACATAGGGCTCTATCATGTTTCCTTTTCTCCTTCCGCGGTAAGTGCCACGCCGATCGCTTCCTGCATCGAACCGATGTGGGTAAAAATGATCCCCGAAAGGATCCCTACCGATGCCATCGACACACCGCCTAAAAGAAACGGAGCGACCATGCAGGCTGTCATCGGAAGGAAGTAAAGCCATATGGGTATGAGCTTTTTATATTTATATGTTTTGTTAAAGCTTAAGATCAAAGACAGGGCGCAGAACAAATAGAAGGCTATGGCAACATAGATCAGCACATAGAGTACCCCGTAAGTGTAGGTACTTCCGGTCTCGTCATAGGAAAAGATGATCCCCGTAAAAAGGTTTAAGATAAAAAGCACCGCCATCGCAAAAAACGGTATCGTAAAAAGCTTCCATCTTCCCCTTATCCTGCTCTTTCCGGCAAAAAACCTGGCATCCACATAATATAAAAAAGCCATGCTAAAGAGGATGATGGATAGAAAATAGACGGTAAGGGCGGCCGTCTGGATATAAGACTCCACCCTCCCGGTGTCGGGTTTTAAGTAATAATAATAGACTGCCATATCCGACACGGCAACTATGGCATTTAAGATGAGCAGACGGAAAAAGATCCTGTCGTCCCGTCTGCCCCTCTTTCGCATCACATCGGTGGAAAGCGTGATCCCCAAAAGCATGAACAGAGCAGTAAGATCCATAATGAAGCTGGATGCGTTGTAGATATTGATGATCACCGGCTAATCCCCCTGTTTCAGCTTCTTTATCAGCTCATCGGAAGAAAGGACAGCGCTCTGCCCTGCCTTCTTAAGGTCTGAGAATATCTTTTTATAATCCGACTTATCCGGAGGAAGTGACACAGGGCCTGCCTGAACCGGCTTATGCCCGTATTTTTTCTCGTATGCCTTAACCACCTCATCATAAGCCTTCTGCTTATCCTGATATTCCTTCAGCGCTTGCGGCTTCATGGCCTCGGTTTCCACATTTTGATTCTGATACGTTTCTATATATTCCTGATAAGTTTGGATGTTCTCCTCGTTATTCTGCTCCTGCGCTTCCTGCAGCTGCCTCGTATAGAGGTCGATCCTTCTCAGGTTTGTCCGGATCTTCTCGTCCAGATATTCATAAGCGGCCCTTGCTTTTTCCATTTCATCAAAGGCGATCGCACCGCTTTCTATCCGCTCTTCTTTTTCAGCCTTCTCGAAATTCTTAACATCCTCGCTGCTTCCTTCAACGAGCCCTGGCGCTTCTTTTGAATCTTTCTTTTCGTTCCAGAGGATATCCCCCTGTTCTTCCTCTAAGCGGTCCATAAAGAGCATACCGATCTCAGGCGCAAAGCCTCCGATATTCAGGTAGAGATTTGCCGCAACGATCTTCATAAAATTCCTGTAGGGACGTTCGCCCTGCTGATTTGAAGAGCTTCTGTTTGCAAACATATAGGAGCTTCCGATAAAGCCATAGTAGTCCATATCGATGAGAAGAGTCCTGTCCTCCGGATCATCGTTATCCATCACGCCCGGGATCGTTTTCATATAGTTCACCAGATACATGCTGTCCGTAAGGAAGCAGTAATCCCTTTTTATCTCGTCGGTATGAGCTGCCAGCACACGGGGATCCGCCATGATATATCCCGCTCCGTACTTTTTCTTCATATAGCGAAGCTGTGCCTTTAAGACCTCCTTGTATTCGATGAGACCTTCGATATTCTGCCTGCGTGCCTCCTCTACAGCCTCCTGTGAAGGCTCTTCCCCCTCATTTTCAACAGCCGGGGTTTTACTGAGCTTATGCAGCATCTGCTCTAACTTCTTCGGATCCATGTTCTGGATGGCAGCCATGGAAGCGATAACACCGATGCTTCTTCCGATAGCTTCGCTGCTCCCCTGTTTGTCTCCGGTGACCTTATAGGCATTATCCCCGTAGAGCCTCAATGCATCCTTTGTCTTAAGGAATTCCTCGAAAACCTCCTCATTCTGGGTTCCCACATAGGGAATGCTGTTTTTCCCGTATTCACCTTCGGTGCATCTGGTCAGCATGAAGGCGGCAAAGGGGATCTTGTTTTTAAGCTCTTCCTTGTCCTGCTCAAAGGTCTCCTTGGGATCATAATCCGCACTTGACATCATCCTCGACAGGACGTTCAGCTTAACTGCAAGGTTTCTCTGCGCGGGGCTCTCATCGGCGTTGAAGGCTTTGGATATCTCGGTGGTCATATGGCTCCTGTAATACGGATCCGTCAATACGATCTTCATCATCCGGTATCTGCAGAGCACTTCATTTGCCTCCCTGCATTTTTTCACATAAGCGGCATTGACTTCCTTTTTTATGGCTTCAAGGCTCTTTACCTGAGCGCCTTCAGGCGCATTTTCTGCCTGCCCTGCAGCTTCACCTTCTGCGATCCGGTCAAGGAAACCGGGATTTTCCCGCAGAAGATTCTGGATCGCACCGTACTGTGAAGTAAGCTTTTCGAGCGCTGCGGCATTTGAAAGCCCTTCCTTTACGGAGCGGAAGGAATACCGGTCATAATCGGTGCTCAGGAATCCGTCATAGAACTTTTTAAGAAGCTGATCACGCGCCTGTCCTCCCGCCAGATAATCCCTGACGGTTTTTTCATTTTCCGCTTTATCTTCTGTCATAAAGCTGCTTAAGTACTGTGCCGTAGAAAGGGTCATGGAATATCCGCCCTTCTTTAACACGACCTTCATCCGCCCTGTCTGCGTGTCTTTTTCGCTCTTGTGAACACCTTCAAGCTCCTTTGCCTCAGCTTCTTTTTTATAAAGCTCGCTGCCTTCCCTTAAGATCTCCTGCTGCCTTTCTTCCTCCGTAAGCTTTACGGTGCTTGTATCCGCAAAGGCATTCAGGTGGTCTAAAGGAGCATTTGATGTTACATAGAAGAGATTGTCCGCATTCTCCTGATATGCCGCAATCGAGTCCTCGTTTGACCCTAAAACACTTATGTCATATTCCGTAAGGCGCACATTGTGCGTTATCTTCTCCAAGATACCGAGAGCCGTCTTTGAGGCTTCCATGGACGATAATGCGATCATCCCGCACTGTGCCTCAAGGCTGTCCATCTCATCTTCCAGCTCCTCGGATTTTTTGCCGTCCAGGATCGAAGACAGGAGCGACACGGTTTCAGATGCCTTGATACAGCTCTGGTAGTTTTCAAAGGCCAGCTGTGCCAGTCCCTTAAATCTGCCGCCGGATCTTTCATAATCCGAAAGCAGCTTACGCGCATCGGTAAGCTTTTCGATGCTGCCCTCCTCGAAGCAGTACTTCATTATCTTCGGATCAAGTCCGGCTTTTTTCGAAGCATTCTTTGCCCTCTTATCGGCATCGTAAAACTTCATGATGACCGGCAGGGTATTGATCTGATTATCCTTTATGAAGCTTTTAAGCTCATCGGAGATCCTTATCTGCCCGGGCTTTTCCTGCTGATTGGTAATAAACCTGTCAAGGACCTTAACATCGCTTTCAACGCTTCCCAGGATCCTCTTTTCAAGCTCTGCCCTGTCATACTCCTTTGTCCTTAATTCCCACTGTCTCCCCAGATCCAAAAGGCCTGATGCGGACGCGGGGAAAGTGTTTAAGACATTTTCCTTATATGCAAAATAGCTGATCTGGACAAGATCCCTTTCTCTTTTAAGCTGGTCATGACGCAGCTTGATCTGATCCACTCTCTTTCCGGATGCCACACCTGCATTCCTCTTTTTTGTCAGATAGTCCGAGCAGGCTTTTATAGCCTTCTCATAGTCTCCGGTAAGATCAGTGCAGAGCTTCTTTGCATCCTCTACAGTCGCAGGTCCCGGCTTTAAAAGTCTGCTTTCCACACTCCTTACCTTGTTTTTTATCTCATCCATATCTGCCCGGTCTTCCCTGGAATTATCATCTAAGAAGGTCTTTGCATCCCTTCTTCCGTTCCGGTTCAGCCTGTCATGGATCTCCCTCATCGATTCGATATGGGCTTCCTTGTCCTTCGTGATCTCCTCGCTGTCCTTTACCACCTTTACTATGATCTCGATCCCGTTAAAGTCGGATTCCTCATTGCGGAAGGTTACATCCTTACCGTCCTCCGAATAGTCAGCTCCTGAGGTTCTGACCTTTGTCCCTTTTCCTTCATGTCCGACGGCGCCTACTATTACACAGCGCATTCCTCTGGGAAGGATAACCTCCCCCTCCTCGAAATTTTCCGTAATGAAGCATTTCTGTCCGTCCTCGCAGAGCATGGTCATAAGGATCTGGTCTGTCTGTTGGGGCCTTAAAAAGTATTGATTGACGGTATTCCCCGTACTTGTATAACGGTTACTCTGAAAGACCATTCCGAAGCATTTGTTGATCTGATTTACACGCTCCTCCTGGGAAAAAGCACGGCCTTTTTCATCCGTGAGCTTCAGACCCAGGCCGTACTCCAGAAAATCGGGAGATGTCACCCTGGTAAGCTTTCTCTTTCCCTTAAGCTTCCCTTTTGATGCGGCCTTGTCCAGACTCTCTGCAGTTTTCTGATTCCGCTGAAGCTTTTCTTCACGCATCTCATTTAATTCATTCCGGTAGGACTGGAGATCCTCTTCTGTATATCCTTCTTCACTGTAGGCTTCCTTATAATCATCGACCATACCCTCAATCTGCCGGTTTTCATCTTGTATGAATGCCTCCCGGTCGCCTACAAAACGGTTGATGGCCATCCCGTTGGTCGTCCCGACATAGCCCCTGGTCTCGGAGATCCTCTTTCCCTTGTATTTCCCGTAGATATTGTCAATGTCTTCCTTAGCCAGATGCTGCTTGTTTTCCGCCGCCATTTCCATCAGGTCTTCATTCGTAAGCTCCTCATACTGATCCATTTCAGCCATAAGGGGATTCTTTTCCCTTTCCTGCAGGGAGAATATCTGACCTTTAAGAATACGGACCAGTGTCTGCATCTCCGTACGGTCATTGATATGCTTTCCGGTTTCTGTTTCAAGGTGCTTCAGGATCGGAAGCAGAGCCTTCATCTTTGCGTTCTTATCAGTTTTACCATGATATCCGTCAAGGAGTTTATTCAGTGAAAGGGTCAGACTTTTGTCTGCCACACCGTAAAACTCCATGTACCGTTTTACCTGAGCAGAGGTCATGATGGATTCTCCGTTTTCCAGGGACTGGATCTGAGATTTTTTTACATCCTCGAGAACACGGAATTTATCGCCGCTTTCAGCCAGATCTGCCTGGGCCTTGCTTATCCTATCCGTAAGCTTTACCTCGTCTGCCGGGCTTAAGTTTCCCTCCCTGAGCGCAGACATATACAGGTTCAAAAGCATTGTATGCCGCTTAAACTCCAGCCGGGCAAGCTCGTAGGCTTCCGCCCGGTTCTTCGTCCCGGAGGCCTTCACAAGCTCGATCT
>JAEEGL010525813.1_pt1 | contig 18541 bp, 11 predicted proteins | sample 9134231 | NCBI WGS metagenome assembly JAEEGL01 (sample SAMN16246548, study PRJNA631951) | gut metagenome | biome: gut microbiome; feature: rumen; material: fiber-attached | host: Bos | place: Iran: Karaj | collected 2018-10 | reverse complement strand
CTACGTATCGGTTATTCCCGCAGAGAACTAGCTGATGCTTACACTGAAATCACTCCGTGAAGATCCTCAGGCAGTCATCGACCGTCTGAGGGTCAAAAATTTTGACGCCAAGCCCATTGTGGACAAGGTCCTTGAGCTCGACGCCCGCCGCCGCGCCCTCCAGATGGAGAGCGACGCGCTGCTTGCTGAGCAGAAAAAGAAGGCGGCCGAAATCGGCGGCCTCATGAAACAGGGCCTCAGGGATGCCGCGGAAGCTGCCAAGGCAGCCGTAGCGGCTCTCAAGCAGAAGAGTACAGATCTTCTCGCCCAGGGTGAACAGGTGGCGGCCGAGCTGGAAAACCAGCTGGTGCTCCTCCCCAACACCCCCTGCAAGCTCGTCCCGGAAGGGAAGGATGCTGCAGACAATGTGGTGGTGAAGGAAGGCGGCCCCGATGTGATGCTCCCTGAAGGAGCGCTCCCTCACTGGGAACTCGCCAAGAAGTACGACATCATCGATTTCGACCTCGGCGTGAAGATTACCGGAGCAGGTTTCCCCGTTTACAAAGGTAAAGGCGCCCGCCTGCAGAGGGCTCTCATCAATTTCTTCCTCGATGAGAACACCAAGGCGGGATATCAGGAGACAGAGCCTCCCGTGGTGGTGAACGCCGCTTCCGGTTTCGGAACCGGCCAGCTGCCGGACAAGGAGGCCCAGATGTACTACGTGGGTCTGGACAATTTCTACCTCGTGCCTACCGCCGAGGTGCCCGTGACCAACATTTTCCGCGATGTCATCCTCGCTAACGACCAGCTCCCGCAGAAGCTGACGGCCTACACGCCCTGCTTCCGCCGCGAGGCCGGTTCCTATGGCAAGGACGTGCGCGGGCTCAACCGTCTGCATCAGTTCGACAAAGTGGAGATCGTCCGCGTGGAGAAGCCGGAAGACAGCTACAAGGCTCTCGACGAGATGGTCGCCCACGTGGAAGGGCTCGTGCAGAAACTGGGGCTCAAGTACCATATCCTGAGGCTGTGCGGAGGAGACATGTCCTTCACATCCGCCATTACCTATGATTTCGAGCTTTGGAGCGCTGCCCAGGGCCGCTGGCTGGAGATATCGTCTGTTTCCAACTTCGAATCCTTCCAGGCCAACAGGCTTCATCTGCGCTATCGCGATGCTGATGGCAAGACCCAGCTCGCCCATACGCTCAATGGTTCTTCCCTCGCACTTCCGCGCGTGGTCGCCGCCCTCCTCGAGGACAACCAGACCCCGGACGGCATAGTGATTCCCGAAGTCCTTCGTCCGTACACAGGCTTCGACATCATTGACTAGCGAGAGAACCATTCTCGGTATCGATCCCGGAACCAACCTGCTTGGTTTCGGGATTGTTCGTGTAGATGCGGCAGGCCGCCCTTCCTATGTGGATATGGGGGTGCTGGACCTGCGCAAGATTGCCGATCCCTACGATAAGCTGGAATGCATCCATGCCAAGGTGTCGGCGCTGTGCGAACTGCACCATCCCACCGACCTCGCAATCGAGTCCCCGTTCTATGGCAAGAACGCCCAGGTTATACTCAAACTGGGTCGCGCGCAAGGGAGCGCGATGATTGCGGCGATCTCCCACGGGCTGAGCGTATCCGAATACGCCCCCCGCAAGGCGAAGATGGTAATCTGCGGCAACGGAGCCGCTTCCAAGGAGCAGGTGGCTCTCATGGTAGAGCGCACGCTCGGCATCAACATCGACAGCAAGTATCTGGATGCGACGGATGCCCTGGCCATCGCGATGTGCCACTATTATGAACTTAAAAGCCCTCTGACGGCCGCCGGTAAAGGGGCCTCTTCCTGGGAGAAATTTATTTCGCAGAATCCGGGCAGGGTGAAATAAACCTCGCACCCGCGCGTGCGTCTATCTATAGTTATGACTAAACTCGCTAAAGCCTTCACCTTGATCGCCGGTCTGCTGCTCGCTGCCGGGCTGGGCGCGCAGAATATAATTACTGCAGAGTTGCAGGATTCTTCCAACGGGGAGCCTATCCCTTTCGCCACCGTTTCCGTTTCGAGGGAAGGGGCCAAAAAGCCGGATTATTACGACCTCAGCTCTGAAAGCGGTCACGTTTCTATAAAAAAGGTGCGTAACGGCAACTATGTCTTCCGTGCTGAACTCCTCGGTTATAATGCCTTCGAGAAAAAAATAAAGGTGGAAGGAGACCTGGACCTTGGCAAGATCAAGATGGATCCCGACAAGCAGCTGCTGGATGCGGCAAGCGTCTCGGCGGTCGGCAATCCCATCGTGGTCAAGAAGGATACGCTGGAGTATAATGCCACATCTTTCAAGACCACCGAGAACGACATGCTGGAAGACCTTCTGAAGAAGCTTCCGGGCGTGGAAGTGTCTGAAGATGGCACGATTACGCATAACGGCGAAACTATCACCAAGATTACCATCGAGGGCAAGACTTTCTTCCTGGACGATCCCCAGCTCGCCTCCAAGAACATCCCCGCAAAACTCATCAACAAGCTCAAGGTCATCAACAAGAAGAGCGAGCAGGCTGAGTTTACCGGCATCGACGACGGCGAGGAAGAGAAGGTTATCGATCTGGATATCAAGCCCGGAATGATGAAGGGGGCCTTCGGCAATGTGATGGCCGGTGGCGGACGGGATATACCTACGGATAACGTGACTCAACCCGACTGGCGTTACCAGGGTGCTGCTTTCCTTGGAAACTTCACCAAGGAAAGGCAGTTGAGCATGATTCTGAACGGCAATAACACCAACAACCGTGGATTCAACGACCTGTCCGGCTCCATGATGGGCAATATGCGCGGCGGTGGCGGCGGCATGGGCCGCGGCCAGGGAGGCTGGGGCGGTGGAAACGGAATCACAACCTCCTACATGGCCGGTGTCAACGGCGCATGGACCTTGCTTGACGGCAATATGGACTTAGGCTCCAACTATCTGTTCAACCATACGGGAACCGAAGTGGAGGAAAGCAGTGAGAAGGTAAACTACTACGACGACTACAGCGTCATCGACCGTTCGGAAGGAACCAACTCCACCGTCAGCAACGGGCATCGTGTGGGCGTCCGTCTCGAACACAAGTTCAGCGAGAACACGTCAATCCTTTTCGAACCGCGTATCAATTTCGGCAACGGGCACTATGCGCAGCAGAGCGAGACTTCGCGCTATGTGGATTCTCTCTCCAATCCGGGAGCCAGGCTGATGTCCAGCTCGAGCAACCTGCAGTCCGGCAATAATAACAACCTGAACACCAGCGGATTCATGCTCTTCCGTCAGCGTCTGGGCATTCCGGGACGCACCCTGACCGTCATGGGGCGTTATTCCTTCAGCAACAACGACCTCAATTCCCTGAACAAGTCCACGACGACTGCCAAGGGCGCGACTTCCGCCGTAGATCAGAGCATCAACTCCAATCAGCTGAGCTACAGCCTCATGGGACGCGCCACCTATACGGAACCCATAGGCCATAATCTCTACCTGGAGGCCAATTACCGCTATTCCTGGTCCAGATCTTCTTCCGAGAAGGACACCTGGGACAATCTCCTGAACCAGAAGTCCTACGTCTATTCCAACGAGATCGTGAATGAGTCGCGCAATCAGGAGATCGGCGCGAACCTGATGTACCAGAAAGAGAAATCCCGTGCCCAGGTAGGCTTCGCCGCTATGCCGACCGATACCTACAACAGCACTACCCGTTACAATGCCGCATCGGGTACCTGGAAACCGGAAGAGTATAAGGATTTCCGCTGGAACTTCTCGCCACGGGTTATGCTATGGTGGGAGTTCAACGAAAACGCCAACGCGCGCGTGTTCTACCGCGGCAATTCTTCCCAGCCTTCCACCCGTCAGCTGATGCCGGTGCCGGATAATGCCGACCCTTTGAATGTGTCTTTCGGTAATCCTTCGCTGAAACCGTATTTCTCTCACAACATGCGTGGGGAAGTGCGCTACAACAATAAGAAGAGCTTCGCTTCTTTCAATATCAATTTCAATGGCGGATATGTGCAGAACCCGATCGTACATCTTACCTGGATAGCGAACGGGGCGGCGTATTCCATGCCTTTCAACGGCCCCGACAGCATGAACGCCGGTTTGAATGGATTCGCCAACATACCGATTGCGAAGTCCAATTTCTCGATTTCGAACTTTGCGCGCGTGAACTGGAGCAAGTCTTCGTCCTATGTGGGGAATGATATCGATATGAGCACCTACACGGCGGGTGGCGACTATTATGCCTTCATGGACGAACTGATTGCCAACTGGAACAATTCCGTGTGGAACGGCCAGCATGTTACTGTCAGCACCACCCGCGCCTTGTCCGCAGTCGAGCGTTTCAGGCTCGTTTACCGTTCAGACAATCTGGAACTCAGCGCCTCTGCGCGTACCAGGATGAGCAAGTCCTGGAATACCGTGAACGACGGCAAGACCTCCACTTTCAGCAACCAGATCCGCCTTACGGCCAACTGGACTATGGACGGCCCGGGCATAACCTTCAAGAGCGAGGGGAACTACAACTGGTACAACGGATATACTACCGACCAGCCGTCGGAGTATGTGCTCAATGCCGAGATACAGAAATTTCTTTTCCAGAAGAAGATGACCCTGGCTCTTAAGTGCTACGATATCCTTGGCCAGGCCAAGAACCTTTCCGTTACCGACGAGGCGAACTATCACAGCGAGGTTGTGAACAACACCCTTGGACGTTACATAATCCTATCCCTTACCTACCGTTTCGGCACCTTCGACCGCAGCAAGATGCGCGGTCCGGGCGGCATGTCCGGCGGCCCTGGCGGCCCTGGTGGTATGCGCGGCCCCAGATAACCTTCCCCGTTTTCCGCATTTTTCGGGGAAGGTTACGCTGTAATGTGGGCAAGTTTATCTATATTTGTATGCTATGGCTGAAACAAAGAATATAAAAAGCGGATTCCTTTCCAACTGGATTGTCCGCAATCTCATATTGGCGGCGGTGTTCGTCGTGGCGCTGTTGGTCGGCATCAACATCCTGCTTTCTATAGGCACCCAGCACAATAAGGAAATTACTGTTCCGGATTTTACCAACATGACATTCGAAGAGGCGAATTACAATGCCCAGCGGGTCGGACTCAAGGTTGAAATCGGCGATTCCGTGTATGTGCGCCGCATGAAAAAGGGAGCGGTCTTCTCCCAGTTCCCCAAGAGCGGAAGCAATGTCAAGAAAGGCCGCACCATCTCCCTTACGACCAATGCCAAGACCGCCAAAGAGGTTACCATGCCCCTGCTTGTAGGTTATTCCATGCGCCAGGCCAAGGCGGAACTTGCATCCCGCGGGCTCAGCCTCGGCCGTCTGATCTACGTCAACGACATAGCTACCAACAACGTGCTCAGGCAGTTGCATAACAGTCACGAAATCGCTGCCGGAACTCAGATCGAGAGCGGCTCGGTCATCGACCTCATGGTTGGCCTGAGCGGGGATGATAACCGCACTTATGCTCCTGATGTTAAAGGACTTAAGTATCTGCGGGCCGTAGATGCGGTGCACGACTACTCCCTCAATGTCGGCAAACTCAGTTTCGACAAGGGGGTGAAGACTTACAGCGATTCGCTCAACGCCGTGGTTTACAAGCAGGCCCCGTCAACTTCCGGAGGTCCTCTCACCATGGGCGCTGCGGTTTCGCTCTGGCTTACTACCGATGAAGGCAAAATAGAAGAACTCTCCAGATAATGGATCCCGAACTAGATTGGCAGGACCCGGAACTCGAAGCTATCCCCGAAGATGAAGAACAGGGGATGTTCGAGCATTTCCGTTTGAACGTCGATGCCGGGCAGGTGCCCATACGCATCGACAAGTTCATGTCTGCCCATCTGGAAGATACGTCCCGCCACCGCATCCAGTGTGCAATCAAGGAAGGATACGTGAAGGTGGGGGACAAGACGGCGAAGGCGAATCTGCTGGTGCGTCCGGGAGATATCATCCGCTTCGTGATGCCGTACCGCCGTCGCGGTGTGGATATCGTGCCTCAGGATATTCCGCTGGATATCGTTTATGAAGATGACGACGTGCTTGTGGTGAACAAGCCTGCAGGCATGGTGGTCCATCCCGGCCACGGCCACTTTGACGGCACCCTCGTCAATGCTCTCCTATTTCACTTTTCATCTGCCTCCGTGCAGAAAGCGCCCTCCTCCGCGTCGCTTCGCGACCCGTTCCGGGAAAATGCTACGGAGGGCGATTCTGCATCTTCGGCAGACCCTGAAAAAGCCGGCATTCTGGTTCACCGTATCGATAAAGATACATCAGGCTTGCTGCTGGTGGCGAAAAACGACGAGGCGCAGCTCAAGCTGGCAAAGCAGTTCTTCAACCATACTACCGAGCGTTGCTACCATGCCATAGTCTGGGGCGACATCAAGGAGGCGGAGGGAACCATAGACAAGAATATCGCCCGCGACCCCAACGACCGCCTGCGTTTCCGGGTGAGCAACGATCCGGAAGAAGGGAAGCACGCCGTAACGCACTACAGAGTGCTGGAACGCTTTGGATTCGTCACCCTGGTGGAGTGCCGGCTGGAAACCGGACGCACCCATCAGATCCGCGTCCACATGGCTTCCATAGGTCATCCGCTCTTCAACGACGAGCGCTACGGCGGCGCCGAAATCCGCAAAGGCACCATCTATTCTAAATACCGTCAATTCATCAGGAACTGCTTCGAGATATGCCCCAGGCAGGCTCTGCATGCCAAAACCCTTGGTTTCGAGCATCCTGTGACGCGCAAATGGCTGCAGTTCGACTCGACCATCCCCGAAGATATGACCGCGCTGCTTGAAAAGTGGCGCAAGTATGCCGGCAATATGCCGGAAGAGGAGGAAGAAGCATGAAAAAGGAAAAACTCGCGATGTGGATATGCGTGCTGCTGTCGGCAGCGCTGATGAGCCTTCCATGGCTGGCGCCCCACTGCGGATGCCTTGCCCTCATAGGCCTGGTGCCCCTTCTCTGCGCCGACCACATCGCCGACATCAACGAAATCCGCCGTTTCCGCATCTGGCACTACTCCTTCTTCGTGCTTTGGAATGCTGCTACCACCTGGTGGGTCGCCAATGCGACCGTGGGTGGAGCCATCTTCGCCATCCTGGCCAATTCCCTGCAGATGTCCCTGATTTTCGGGCTCTTCCGTCTTGGCAAACGCCGCCTTCACGGGGTGTTGCCCTATATACTCCTGGCGGTTGCCTGGATAGCCTGGGAAAGATGGTATCTGCAGAGCGCGCAGATCTCCTGGCCGTGGCTGGTGCTGGGCAATGCGTTTGCCCAGAGCACCCGCAGCATACAGTGGTACGAGTTCACCGGCAGCCTGGGAGGATCGGCCTGGGTCTGGGCCTGCAACATTACCGTTTTCCTGCTCCTGAAAGCCTTCCTGGAAGGGAATTGGGCGCACTGGAATGCAAAGGGCAAAATCGCCGCTGCTGTGTGGCTGGCGGGTGTTTTCGCCTTTCCTTATGCGGCATCCGCGCACATTTTCCGCCACTATCAGGAGGCATCTGAGGACACCGTCCCCGTAATCATAGGCCAGCCCAATTTCGACCCTTACGAGAAGTTCTCCAGCAAGAGCCAGGCGGAGCAGACAGCGGAACTGCTGGACCTTTACAGCAGCGCCATCCCGGAAGGGGAGTGGAACGGCCTGCTGCTTGCCCCCGAAACATTTACGGGAGATGTCTTCCTGGACCGCATCCAGGACGGACGCACGTTCCGGAGTTTCCAGGATTTCCTCCAGCGCCATCCCGGAGCGAACCTTCTTTTCGGCGCATCCACCTATCAGGTTTTCTCTACCCACGGTGCCCCTTCCATCCTCGCCCGCAGGTATGGTGACGGATGGATAGAGAATCACAATTCGGCCATCATTACGGATGCCGGCGGCAGGGCGGAGGTCTTTCACAAAAGCAAGCTGGTTGTTGGAACAGAGCTGACGCCCTACCCGAAAATCTTTGTGCCCATAGATAACAAACTAGGCGGTGTGATGGGCCGCTGCATCCCCCAGAAGGAGATCAGCGTGCTACATTACAAAGATATTCCGATAGGATGTGCCGTTTGTTATGAATCCGTGTACGGAGAGTATTGCGCCGGCTACGTGCGCAAGGGCGCGAAACTGCTTACGGTCATAACCAACGATGCCTGGTGGGGCGACACCCCTGGCTACAGGCAGCACTTCAGCTACTCATGCCTTCGCGCCATCGAAACCCGCAGGGACATAGCCCGTTGCGGCAATACCGGCATCTCCGCCATCATCGACCAGCGGGGAGAAGTTCTTTCCCGAACGCTCTGGTGGCAGCCGGCAGTCCTTGCAGGCACAGTCAACCTTAATTCGGAGCAGACTTTCTTCGTCCGTCACGGCGACATCACCGGACGCATCTGCACTTTCGTATTCCTCCTGCTCGCCCTGGCGCTTCTGGTGAGCTTGATTATCAGGAGATAAATAACTTTAGTTATTGTTGCTTTTATGCAATAATATACCTATATTTGCCAAAATGAAATTGGTTAACCAATTTTAACCACTAACTGATAATCAATTAATATTCACATATTTCAACTATTCAAATGTTTAAATTCAGGCTTCTGGCGCTTTTATTCGCGCTTTCTTCCCTGACACTTGCGGCCCAGAACCGCACGGTAAGGGGCGTGGTAACTGACGATGAAGGGCCGCTGATCGGAGCATCCGTGATGATCAAAGGCACTACCACCGGCACAGCCACAGACTTGGACGGACGTTACACGATTAATGTCCCTTCCGAGAATTCGGTCCTGGTTTTCTCTAGCATCGGCTACAAGAACGAAGAGAGGGTTGTCGGCAAATCCGCCAACATCGACGTTCGGCTGAATGTGGACGATAACCTTCTGGAAGACGTAGTGGTCGTGGGTTATGGAACCCAGGCTAAATCCCACCTCACCGGCTCCATCTCCAAATTGGAAGGGGATGGCGCTCTGATCGACATTCCGGTTTCAGATGTCGCAACCGCCCTCCAGGGGCAGATTGCGGGTCTGACCATCACTAACACGACATCCGAAGTCGGTGTGCTCCCGTCCATCCGCGTCCGCGGCACGGGTTCCATTTCGGCAGACAGCTCGCCGCTCGTGATCGTGGACGGATATCCCGTACCTGACGGACTTTCGACCGTCAATGCTTCGGACATCCGCTCCATCGAAATCCTGAAGGATGCCGCCTCTGCGGCTATCTATGGTTCCAGGGCTGCGAACGGTGTCATAATGATCACCACTAAGAGCGGTAAGGCCGATGAACCCCACTACTCCGTGAAGGTCTATCAGGGTATGAAGTATGCCTACAAGCTGCACGACCTGCTTACCGCCACCGAGTACCAGAAACTCCAGGAATTCGAGGAGTCCGTCGGGGGCCCCGCCGCAAAGGGTCAGGACAGGGCTGCCGCATGGGTGGAACAGAACATCGGCGCTACGGACTGGCAGCGTGAGGGCCTGAGGGACTTCACCGGCATCACCAACGCGCAGTTCTCCGTGTCCGGAGGCCGTAAATCCATGCGCTACTACACTTCCGCATCATACACCAAGGATCAGGGCGTCATGCTGCAGAACTCCGTAGATAAACTCTCCGTCCGCACCCGTCTGGATGTGGACCTTTCCCCCAAGGTGAAGTTCGGATACAATCTCTCCGCAAGTTATTCCAAGACCGAGCGTCCGCGCAACAACTTCATCGACTTCTACCGCACTCCTTCCTTCCTCCCCGTGGTGCATAACGACTGGACCACAGCCTTCACCGGAGGATACACCGGGTTCGCGCGCGGAAGCCACTTCAACCAGATCACCACTCCTACCGGCGATCCCGACGCATACGGCAACCCTACCTGGGACAACAAGGTAAGTCCGTTCAACTCGGCAAACAACAACCCCAAGAGCGTCATGGCCAACACCGAGCGCTGGGGTGAATCCATGTCCGGCCTCGGGAACGCATATCTGGAGATAACCCTTGCGAAGGGCCTGGTATTCAAGTCCTCCAACGGTTTCAATGTCCGTTATGCTCCTTCGTATTCATACGAAAACCTGAATGCCCTGAAGGACGGCACTCCCAGCAGCGCATCCTTCAACAGCACTCTGTATGTGGACCTGCTGAGCGAAAACACCCTCACTTACAACCTGGTAAAGGGCCGCAACAAACTGGACCTTCTCGCAGGTTACACCATCGAGAAGACCCGCGTGCAGAGGGTATCGCTGAGCGGTACCGGTTTCCCTACCGACGATATCCACACCCTGAATGCCGCAACGGTGTTCTCCCTTGCCGCAACCAACAACGGCAATGGCTCCGGCACCGGCACCTTCCGCTATCCGGACAAGATGCTCGAATCCGGGCTCGCCCGCGCAACTTACAGCTATGCAGATAAATACCTGCTTTCCGCATCCCTCCGTCTGGACCGTTCCTCGCTCTTCACCAGGGGCAACAGGAATGCATGGTTCCCTTCCATTTCGGCAGGCTGGCGCGTGTCGCAGGAACCCTGGATGCAGCATGTAGATTGGATCAACACTCTAAAGCTCCGCGCATCCTACGGTGTCACCGGCAACAATAACGTCAACTACTTCTCTGCAATCGAGGTTCTTGGCGGCGCGAACTATGCTACCGGCGCAGGCAACGGATCTCTTGTTTCCGGAACGGCAAACAACTCTTCCACCCTGGCCAATGCAGATATCACCTGGGAACAGACCGACGAGTTCAACGTCGGTTTGGATTTCAGCATGCTCCGCAGCAGGATCAACATGAGCCTGGATGCATACTACTCCATCACCCGCGCTCTGCTGTTCGAGCAGCCTACCCAGTCCTTCACCGGTTTCACCAAATACTGGAACAACATAGGCCGTGTGCGCAACGCTGGTATAGAGTTCCAACTGAACACCGTGAACTACACCCGCAAGCGCTTTACCTGGACCACGGACTTCAATATCTCTCTTTCGAGGAACAAACTCCTTGAAATCGGCGGAGAGCGTCAGGTCATCACCCAGGGTGAACGCAGCGAGAACTACATCGCGCGCGTGGGCGATCCTCTTATCCAGTACTATGGCTTCAAGACCTGCGGCGTGTGGAACACGACGGCGGAGATACAGGCGAATCCTCACTTCGCAGCCGACGTGCCCGGAGGCCTGCGCATAGTGGATGCCAATGACGACGGCGTGCTCAACGATGACGACCGCATCGCCCTCGGCAATCCTTATCCCGGATTCAACTACGGACTCACCAACACCTTCAAGATCGGCAAGTTCGACCTCTCGTTCCTCATCCAGGGCGTGCAGGGAGTCACTGTCTTCAACGGAGATGTCTTCTACAATGAATCTCACAAATACAACACGGCCTACCTCAAGGACCGCTGGGTTTCCGCAGATTATCCCGGAAACGGCAAGGTCCCTTATATGAAAGTGGGTTACGACATGCTGCTTACCGACTATCCTCTGCAGAATGGTTCGTATGTGTGCCTCCGCAATGTCATCATGGGCTATACCTTCAGCGCGAAGGACCTTCACAACAAGCTCGGCGGATTGAGAGTCTATCTCACCGGCAACAACCTGGCCTACATCTGGTCCAAAGACTACAAGGGAGTCAACCCTGAATCCAGGATGACTTCCAGCCAGTATGCTTCTCCTATGATTTCCGGCTATCAGCGTGGCGGATTCCCCGTCACTTCCACGGTCACGGTCGGTGTTGACGTTAAATTCTAATTCTGACGCGATATGAAAAGATATATAATTCCGATGATGATCGCCGTCTTGTCGCTTGCTTCCTGCAATCTCGACAAGTATCCCTATTCGGAGGTTGCCGCCGACGAGTACGTCAAGGACGCTACTTCGGTCAACAACCTGGTAATCGGTATTTACAATGGCCTGTACGATGTGCTCTACACCGAATGGGCGATGACCGAACTCCGCACCGACAATGCCCGTATGCGCGTGAACAATTCCACGTCGCAGGATTCCAAACTCATAGAACAGCTGGACCAGCTGGTCCCCCTGACCGCAAATTCCTGGATCCAGGATTATTGGGATGCGCTCTACGTGGTTGTCAACCGTGCCAACACCGTGCTGGCTAATCTCGATGTGGTGAAGGATGCAAAACTTCATGCCCAGTATGAGGGTGAGGCCCGTTTCCTCCGTGCATGGATGTATTTCAACCTGGTGCGTCTCTGGGGCCCCGTATTCGTCGTCACCAAGAAGACCGGCGCAGATGAAGCCCGCTACATGCAGCGTTCTCCTGTGGAGGATGTGTGGGCGCTGATCGAGGAAGACCTCGAAAAGATTGTGGACGAGTCGCTCCTTCCCGAGAAGATGAGCGCAGCCGAACAGGGCCGCGCGGACCTTATCGCCGCAAAGGCCATGCTTGCAAAGGTTTACATGACGGAATACAAGCCCGGCGATTCAAAGTATGCCGTGGCATCCGACCTGCTTTCCGAGGTCCTGACCGCTTGCGGAGATCCTAAAACCGGAGCCGCCATGGTTCCCTACAAGGATGTATTCGACAAGAGCAAGGAAGGCAATGCCGAGATTATCCTCGCCGTGCGTTACCGCAGCGGCAAGCTGGGCATAGGCTCGCCGTTCACCACTCTCTATGCTCCGAGCAACAATGGCGGCAACGTGGCCATAGGAGCTCCCAAGCAGTATAACTATCCCAGCAACAATATCATCTCGGCCTTCAATGCCAATCCAGGTGATCTGCGCAAGGATGTCTGCCTGCAGGAAAGCTATTTCAACAAAACTACCGGAGTGGTAGTGGACAATGCGAATGCCCGTTACTGCAGCAAGTTCATCGATCCCGACATGACAAGCGAATACGATGCGGAGAATGATTTCCCCGTCATCCGTCTTGCGGACGTGATGCTGCTCAAGGCGGAGATACTCAACGAACTTGGCGGCCCCGGCTCAGAGGCCCTCACTCTCCTGAATGCAGTGCGTCAGCGTGCCGGCATTCCCGACTACACCCTTGCCGAGCTGAACTCCAAGTATGCCTTCCGCCAGGCAGTGCGCAATGAACGCCGTCTTGAACTCGCTTTCGAGAATCAGCGTTATTTCGACCTTCTGAGGTGGGGGACTGCGGTTTCCACCATCAACGACTATCTCGCATCGGAACCCTTCTATGCCGCATACGACTATGTGGTCAACCCCATCGAGGAATGGCAGACCATGCTCCCGATCCCGGTTTCCGTGCTTAACATCAACAAGACCGTTGCCCAGAACCCTGGCTATTGATGCTTATGAAAAAGATTGCTTACTTCATCATAATGGCTGCCTCCGTCCTGGCGGCAGCGTGCGACCAGACCAACGTGGACGAAATCGCCCTCGTAGCTCCAGTGGTCGAGTCCTTCAGTCCCACAAGCGCCCCTATAGGCGCAACCATCAAGGTTACGGGACAGTATCTGAACAATGTTACCGAAGCATACATCGGAACCACCAAGGTTGATATAGTTGAAAAAGTCTCCGACACCCGCATGTCCATCAAGGTGGCTAACGGTGTCACATCGGGCAAGGTAATCCTGGTGAACCCTGTAGGAAGGGGAGAATCGCAGGATGCATTCAACTGCTCCTTCGCCGTTCCCGGCATTACCCTTTCCCTGCTCCAGGCAGAAGCTGAGATGGGTGACGAGGTGCTGATTTCCGGCACCGACCTTGGTTCGGTAACATCTGTTATCTTCACCGCAACCGGGCACACGGATGGCCACAAGGCCGATATCGTGGTTTCCACATCCGACGAAATCGTGGTAAAGGTTCCTTATGTGGAGGAAGATAATGCCAAGATAACCCTCGGCTATTTCGATGGCACCGGGGAGGCCTTTACAGCCCTTGTCGACGCTCCTTCCATCAAGGTTATCCGCTACGTTCCCAAGTTCAACCCCTTCACGCTTTCCAGAACCGCCGTCGGTAAGAGCATCACCCTCACGGGCGAGTATCTCAACAATATCGACAAGATAATGGTAGGGGAGTTCGAAGCCGCGCTGTTCAAGGAAGCCGGTCAGATTTCATTCACCATTCCTGCCGGTGATTTCCAGGATGGCGAGACTACCGTGCCTCTCAAGGCCTGGTATTTCGACAATAACGAAAGCATAACCCTTGCAAGCGATTTCGTGGTATATGTGCCATTCGTAAAGTATTGGGAGAATGTGCGCACATGGGCACAGGGCCGCACGGAGCAGAACGAATATACCTCTTTCTTCTCTCCTGAAACCGGAACCGTTTACGAGAACTCCAAGTGGAAGGATGTGCTGGATCCCGTAGCCCTCAAGCACAATGGTGATCAGTGGGTTGCCGCCAATACTCCGAAACCCGGCGTGGTTACCGATGAGGAATACTATTCCGTGGTGCCGTACTTCTTCTTCTCGGCAGTCAGCGGGAATGTGCTGCAGATCAATTCGCCTGCCAATTCCAACAGCCAGCTCAAGAATTTCTACATCAGTTTCACCGGCACTCCGGCGAACGATTACCGTGTGCCGGGCAGCAACAACAATCTTCCCGGGACGCCAATCATTGCATTCCGCTATCTGAATCCTGCATCTTCCGTCGAGGCGGAAACCGCCCTCATCGACAAAGTGCTCAAGGGGCAGATAGAGAACATCAACGAGGCCCTGTTCCCCATCGATGAAGCCAACAACACCATCGCCGGTATATCGGTGACGTCCCTGGCCGGGGCCATCAAGTCCAGCAGCTGGTGCGACCACCAGACCGCCGAACTCAAGGATGATCCAGGATACAAGTGCGATGCGATTTTCCTTGTGGCATACTACACCAACAACGGTTTCATCAAGGAGACTCCTGCCAAGAACATCAAGAGGCTCGGAATCGTGCATGTTACCGGCATAGACTGGGGCGTGTACAACAACTCCAACTTCGGCAGCACCAAAGTTACCTACAACTGCTACTGGCAGAAATACGATTATGACTATTCCAAACTTTAAAGACAACGGAATATGAAGAAGATATTCAATATACTGATGCTGGCGGCCGTCTTCGGCTTCGCTGCCTGCGAACAGGCGGAGAACTCCGTCAACGGCGGTGGCTCCGGAACCATCCAGAGGACACCCGCCATCAATGTGACCAGCGAAAAGCTTGATCCTTCAACCGACGAGAGCGGTACAGTCCGCGCGTATGCCGGCACCCAGGTCACGGCCAAGGGCCTCAATCTGGACAATGTCGGAATGGTGAAGGTGGACGGCGTCGAGGCCAAGATAATAAGCAAGGATATGAAGACCCTTGTCTTCGAAATCCCCGTTCTCGACAAGCCCCAGCAGGACGATCCTTATATAGTGACCCTGGAGGTTTTTGAAGAAGGAACCGACAAGCTTGTATTCAAATACGACTACTTCGTGACAATCCCGGTTACGGATGCTCTGGTTACGGGATTCGATCCCAAGGCAGGCACTGTAGGAACACAGGTGACCATCTCCGGACGCAATCTGGAGCAGATCACATCTGTTTCTTTCGGTGGCGTTGCCGTCGATTCTTCCGATTTCGTTTCCCAGACAGCCGCAGCGGTGGTGGTTGCAGTTCCCGCAGTCAGCGTTACTGCCGCGGATACCTATGTGGATGTCGCTGCCGTATGGCAGGGAGGCACTATTCCCATGACGGATAAGTTTACCCTCAGCGTACCTGTGTTCGATTCCTACACGCAGGCTGCCCCTGCAGCGCTGGGCGATGAGGTGGTCCTTTCCGGCACCAACCTCAATCTTGTGGATGCCGTCAAGTGGGGCGATGATGCTCTCCTGATCGCAGAGCAGAGCGCGACTTCCATCACGGTCAAAGTGCCTTCAGGCCTTGAAAAGCAGGATCCTGCGGTTGTAAGCAAAGCCCTCACGGCTATCTACGGCACACCTGCGCAGGCCCTCACAGTTCTTGCCGCTTTCCAGGTGGACACCACTCCTATCGGCCCTGCCGCTCCTGTGTTCGCTTCAGTTGCGCCTAGCGATACGAAATACGACAAGATCTTCCTCGGACGCGAGATTACCGTCAAGGGCGAGAACTTCTCTTCCATCGAGAAGTTCAAGATCGACGGCAAGGAAGTAGCCCTGAGCGAAGCCGCTACCGACATCTCCGCCAAGTTCGTGGTGCCTCGCACCATCACCGGCACTGCCAAGAAGTCCGTCAGCCTGGTGGCTGTATGGAACGGCGGCAACGAGGCCGACTTCGGCACCGTGGAGGTATATCCGTTCTACTACACCAAGGGCCTGCGTCTCAGGCTCGGCTCCAACTCCGCGAGCACCTATCCCGAGGAGAATGCCGCCGAGGCGTTCCTGCTGCTCGATGAGGGAAAGGTTGTGTCCGTGGCTGACTTCAAGACCCAGAACGTTGACCCGTACGCGCTGTCCGGCACCAATTCCGTGGTTTCTTCCGCCAACAAGGCTGCGGCCGGAAAGGAGACAGAGTACTATGGCGTGCAGCCCTACACCTTCGCGATTGCGAACAGCTCGCATAAACTCAGCTTCTGCAATCCTGCCAACTCCAACAGCCAGCTCAAGAGTCACCGCGACGGCGGCACCTCTCTGCCCAGCACTTTCGGAACCCCGATCATCTACTTCGTGGTGGTTGCCGATACCGATCTCAGCGCTGCAGTCACCAATGGAACACTCGACAATATCGCCACGGCGGTAGCCAAGGCCGGCAAGGCTGCTCCTGCCTACAGTTCAGACTGGACCAAGGGCAGCGTGATCGGCCTCCAGTATGTTGATTATGCAACAGCAACCGCGGCAGGCAAGCCTGGAGACAATCTCGGAGGCGTCCGCAAGGTCGGTTATATGGTTGTCACTGAAATCACATGCGTGAGCGGCACCGGTGCCAGCACCGACCGCAAGGGCTATATCGATCTCGACCTGTACTGGTCCAACGTCCTGTAGTTATAAGTATGTTCAATACCATAAGTTCGGTTCTTCTGGCCCTCGCCCTTTCGGCGGGGTGCCAGAAACCGTTCGTCATACCCGATCCTGTCGAAAGGCAGCCGGAAGCCGTGACACCCGCCAGCGAAGGGGACGTGACCGTGAACAGTGTCGAGTCTTTGAAGGCCGCGCTAAAGGATGCAAAGCCCGGAACCATAATCCTGTGGGCTGACGGCACATACTCCGATGTGGCCATAAAGGTTCAGGCATCCGGAACCGAAGGCGCTCCCATAACCCTTCGTGCCCAGACTCCGGGAAAGGTGGTTTTCAAGGGCGTATCATCCATAAGCCTGCAGGGTAGTTTCCTGGTGGCGGAAGGTTTTTCCTTCACGGACCTGGATACTTCGGTAAAAGGCTCCGTACTTACATTTGCGAAGGGGAGCAGCAACTGCCGCATCTCCAATTGCAAGATAGATGGAAAGAGCAGCAAGGCCTCGGACGTGGATACCAAGTGGGTGTCCATGTACGGCACCCGCAACGAAATCTCCCATTGCGCCTTCCTGGAAAAGAAGAACATGGGCTGCCTGCTGGTGGTATGGATGGAAGACGGTATAGTGCCGGAACATAAGATAGCGGACAACTATTTCTACCGTCCCTACACCATCTACGACGACAAGGGCAAGGCCCGTAACGGCCAGGAATCCATCCGTATCGGCACCAGCGACTTCTCCATGTCGAGGGCTGCCTGCACCGTGAGCGGCAACCATTTCTACCGCTGTCATGGAGAAAGGGCGGAGATTATCTCCAACAAGAGCTGCTTCAACCTCTATGAGGGAAACCTCTTTGAGGAAGGAGAAGGCACCCTTACCCTAAGACACGGTAACGATTGCACCGTGCGCGGCAACTACTTCCTTTCCGGAGGCAAGTCAGAGGTCGGCGGAGTGAGGATTATCGGGGAGAGGCATCTGGTGGAGGACAATTACTTCCTCAACCTTACCGGAACCGAATACAAGGCGGCTTTGTGCGTGGTGAAGGGGGAATCCGCAGCTGCCCTGAGCGGCTATTGGACCGCAAAGGACTGTATCGTCAGGAACAACCTTTTCGTGGATTGCCGTCAGGGTTTCGTGATCAACTATGGAGCCCGCGATACTCAGGACAGCGCTCCTGTGAATCTCCTTGTCAGCGGCAACAAGATCATTTCCTCCAAGAACTATATGTTGTCGGTGAATGTGATGGAGGGCACTCCCGTGGATGCTGTGAAATGGGATGGGAACATAATCTGCGGAGGATCACAGAAAGGGATATCTCTCGAAACGGTCAAGACTGCTCCTGAATATGAAGACAGGAGCGGAATCATTTCAACTATAAGAGAAAACGCTGGAATCAGATGGTAAAAAGACTCTTTCCTTCACTGTTGCTCTTGCTGGCTCTCTGCTCGTGCGCAAGCAGGCATTATGCCATCACGGATATCTGCAAGGCCTTGGATAAAGCCGGGGACGGTGATACCCTGTTCGTGAAGGATGGGGAGTATGCGGATGTCAAACTGGTCTGGAAAGCCGCCGCTTCTCCGGAAACTCCGGTGGTGGTGGCAGCGGAGCACCCAGGCAAGGTTGTCATTTCAGGGGAGTCATCGCTCCATATCAGCGGAACCGGACTGACCGTCAGCGGATTCCTTTTCCGCGGATGTGTTGCGGAGAAGGGTACGGTGATGGAATTCCGCG
>JAEEGL010363644.1_pt1 | contig 18541 bp, 15 predicted proteins | sample 9134231 | NCBI WGS metagenome assembly JAEEGL01 (sample SAMN16246548, study PRJNA631951) | gut metagenome | biome: gut microbiome; feature: rumen; material: fiber-attached | host: Bos | place: Iran: Karaj | collected 2018-10 | reverse complement strand
GGCGACGCGACTTACACCGCGACCTTCTCCCAGAGCCTCAACACCTACACCGTGACCTGGAAGAACTGGGACGGCACGGTGCTCGAGGCTGACACCGAGGTTCCCTACGGCACGATGCCGAGCTATACTGGTGCCGAGCCCACCAGGCCCGCGACCGCGCAGTACACCTACACCTTCTCCGGCTGGACTCCCGAAATCGTTGAAGTAACCGGTGACGCGACTTACACCGCAGTCTTCACCGAGACGGTCAACAAGTACACCGTGACCTGGGTCATCGACGGCGAAACCGAGACCGAAGAATATGAGTACGGCGCAATGCCCACTCACGCCGATCCCACTAAGGAAGCGACGGCCCAGTACACCTACACCTTCTCCGGCTGGACGCCTGAGGTCGTTTCCGTAACCGGCGACGCGGCCTATACCGCGCAGTTCACCGAAACCGTCAACAAGTACACCGTCACATGGATCATCGACGGCACCGAGGAAACCGAGGAATATGAGTACGGCGCTATGCCCGCACACGCAGATCCCACTAAGGAAGCGACGGCCCAGTACACCTATACCTTCTCCGGCTGGACGCCCGAGATCGTCTCCGTAATCGGCGACGCGACTTACACCGCAGTCTTCACCGAGACCGTGAACACCTTCACCGTCACCTTCCTCGATTGGGACGGCACAGTGATCGGAACCGAGACCGTTGCCTACGGCTCCGCGGCGACCGCGCCGGCAGCTCCCGAGCATTCCGGCTATGTGTTCACCGGCTGGGATACCGCGTTCGACAACATCACCGCCGACACGACCGTGACCGCGCAGTACGCTCCTTCCCCCACCCTCATCGGTGATATCAACCTCGACGGCAAGGTCGACTCCACCGACGCGCTGCTCGCGATGCGTTACTCGATGGGGATCACCCTGATCGAGGGTCAGGGCTTCGTGAACGGCGACGTCAACGGCGACGGCGTTCTGAACGCCACCGACGGACTTCTGATCATGAGGATCGCGCTCGCCGCCGAGTGAGGTCGGCTGGCGGCCGTTCCGCGGATCCGCCTGATATTTCTTCAAAACCGCCGGTTTGCGCCGGCGGTTTTACCTCTCATCCATGCCGTTTGCATCAAAAAGAACAGATCCGTGGATAGTTTCTATATCCGCGGATCTGTTTGATTCTTAGGGTTATTTTATGCCGAAAACCTGCTTCTCCTTATGTGGATGCGCCCTTTCGGCGTTCTTTTCTTTGCTTTCTATTATTATTCGCGATTCGTTCCGGGACCCTGCTCCGGCTCCCCTGTGGGTTCATCCGTCGGCTCGTCGGTGACGGTCTCCGCAGGTTCCTCGGTAATGCCCTCCGTCGGCTCTTCGGTAACATCTTCCGTCGGCTCCTCGGTGGGTTTTTCGGAGGGAGCTTCGGTCCTGAGCGGATCGTTCGGATTCGGATTGACCTGCAAATCAGGCGTGTTCTCCTCGCCGGGTGTATTCGCCGGGATCGTTCCGCCCTGAACCTGCTTTTCCATAATGTACTTTGCCGAAACGCCGACGGCGCCGGCAAGGAGCAGCAGCGAGAGCACAAGCAGGCTTATGCGGATCGCTTTTCTTTTGGATGAATTGTTTTCAGCGTTCCTTTTCATTGCAGGCCTCTCAATCTACCTGTTCAAAGCGAACGAAGGTATCGAAATCAATGGGTTCGGTCAGGTTCCCGGCGGTGAAGACCAGTTCGACCGTTTTGGACTTCGAGCCCGCGGCAAGCGTTCCGAGAGCGGGAATAATGATCCTGCTGCCGTTTGCTGCCGTTGCTTCGTACTCATGTCCGTTTACGGTAACCTTGATGATCCCCGTGATATCGCGGTCGAAAACCAGCTCCAGCGAATATTCAACGGCGGTTTCGGATTCGTTTTTGACCGTTACGGAATACTTCAGCGGATCATCGGGATCCTGCTTCGCGCTTGCGCTGACGGCGAAGCCGGCGACCCTTGCGGTTTCCGTATCGGCTGCTCTGGAGGCAAACTTCGCCAGAATGCCTGACGACAGGCAGGTCGTTACGCACAGAAGGCAAAGCAGCAACAATGCAACGTCAATAAGGACGCCTCTCGATGCTTTCTTTCGCTTCATCGTTTATTCCTCCTATGGATCAATTAACGCTGTCATCCCATGAAGGCTTATTCAGCGGAGCTGTCATTTTTCGGCTTTTCGCCGCCCCCGGGCTTTTCGTCGCTGAGACCAAGCTGCTTCTTGAGCCGCCTGATTTCCCGTTCCGTTTCGGTAAGCCCGTCGTCGTATTTCTCGAATTCGCCGGGCGTCTCCGCAAGGCCCATGCCGCGGAGCTTCAGGATCTCCCGCTTGAGCTCCTCCTCTTTTTCGCTCTCCTCCGCATCCTTTTCCCTCGCGCGGACGGAAAGGGCGAAAAGAACGAAGATCAGCAGCAGGATCATGATGATCCCGGGAACGGTGTGCAGGTGCCTCATCAGCCAACCGACGAAGGGGACCCTGAACAGCAGTTTTCCCTTGAGGCGGGAAACGGTGATCGGCTCATCCGGCGCGTTGTTCGCGTCGCCCTGAAGAACGACTGTGCCGGCTTCTTCGTCGATCTCGATGATCCTGTGGATAACGGGCGTTCCCGCCGTTTGGTAGATCGCGATGTCCCCGACGGAATACTGCGAGGTCCCGGCGATTATCGCAAGATCGTTTTCATGCAGTGTCGGCTCCATGCTGCCCGTAAGCACCGTTGCGGCGCCGAACCCGAGGGGCATCGGGAGCGATTCGTTGTTCACGAATTTCGCGGTGAGGCTGAAAACGCAGATGTAGACGATCAACACAACGAACACGATCAGCACGATCTTGCCCGGCCTGATCCTTCTGCGTTCTTCGCTTTTTCCCTTCTCTTCCCCGCTCAACTCCGACTCCTGCGCATTATTCCTTCGAATCAGGATCCTTTTTCTCTCTCTTTTTGCGCTTCGCGTTCAAAATCAGCTCAACAACGAGCAGCACGCCGCAGGCGCCGACGAAGCCGACGCCCCACCACAGCCAGGTGTTATGGCCTGTAGGCGGAGGCGGAACGGGCGTTTCGCCCTCGACGATGATCGCAAAACCGAGGGTGGCGTCATCCGCAACATCCCATGCGGCCTTGTTGCCGAGGTCGGTATCGTCATAGTCGTATTCATAGATGTCGGGGATCGTTCCGACGCCTGGGTCGGCAACATCGCCGCGCTCATATTCCCAGTACCAGCCGATATCGAAATCCTGGTAGCCTTTGCCGGAAACGGTTCCGGTCACAGCGCCGATGAGCTGATCTTCCGTGATATGCTCAGGAAGGATCGCGGCGTAATCCGTCGTCGGAGAGGAGCCTTCGGCCTCAAAACCGGCTTCGAAAGCGAGGATATCGCATTCCTTGATCTTCCACGCGATAGCGGTGTAGGTGATCGTATCGTCGCTCCTGTTCAGAAGGCGGATGACCGTATCCTGATCCGTGCCGGGCGCAAAGACGTTATCTTCATTGCTGGATTCGACGTTCTGATATTCGGTGCTGAAGAAAGCGATCCTTGCCCAGCCGTTTTCATCGACCTCGGTATTCTCATCCCAGGTCAGCCTCTCGTTTTCGAAGGTGAGCAGATGCGTCGGCTCCTCGCTGCGCCAGGCATAGGTCACCAGCGCCATCAGCGAAAGGGTCGTTAACGAAAGTATGAACAGGATCAGCGTTGCCGGCAGCAGCCAGCCTCTCCTCTTTTTGCTTTTTGCCATAGCTTTACTCCCTTCTTGCTGCGGCGGAAGCTCAAATCGTTCCGCCTTGTGTATCGGCCACAAGGCCTTTTCATCGGCATGGATCGATGCGTCCGCGCAGGGGCGCATTGATCCGTCCCGATTATTTCGGAGCGGCGCATCCTTCGCCCGGAAACCGGATCCGCCCGCCACGAGGACGGATCCGGACAGCATTTAATTGACGTCAGATGCTAGGGAAGATCGAATTAGTCGATCTGGGTCGCGGAAGCGAGGAACTTGAAGCCGATGGTGTAGGATGCATCCTCAGCAGCATCGAATTCTTCTGCGTAGTCAGCGCACTCGCCGAACTCTTTGTAAGCAACGAAGTTGCCAAGCCAGGTGTCGGCTGCGTCGAACTCGTAGATGCCTTCTTCAATCTCGTCGCCCTCTTCGAAGGCCCAGGTCCAGACAAGGCCGAACTCGAAGTCGAGGGACCTGTTGGGATCGAAGTCGATGGAAAGATCGATGGAGCCATCCTCGTTGATGGTGAATACAGCATTGGAAGCGCCTGCTTCGCCCTCATCATTGATGATGGAGAGCATCAGGTTCGCAAGTTGCGGGCCCCAGGTTTCAACGATGGTCTTCGCGTCGGAAGCGGCAAAGCCGTTCTCGGTCATGCCCATCTGCTCAGCAAGCTGAAGGTTAAATTCACGGGCAACCTGGGTGAGACTCATAGCAGCGCCGCCGTTCTTCTTGACGGTGATGTCCCACTTGATGGGGCAGTAGTCCTTCTCAAGGGTGAACTTATCGAAGTAGCCGTATTCGCCGTCATCATTCTGAACGAGCTTGGTGAAGTCGGTGTATTCGCCTGCGGGCAGGACAACATCGGTCCAGTCGGCGTCGATGTGGAGAGTGTAACGAACAGCAACCTCGGGCTGGCCGACGATAGTGGCCTTGAAACCGTCATTGGTGGTACCGGGCGCTACGAGGTCGGTGATTTCGCCGTCGTAGTCGGGATCAACGCGAACGCTGAGGGTGGTTTCTTCACCGGTGAAATCCGGATCGTCATGCTCATACTCGGGAGCGAACATGTTATCGCCTTCCATGGTGAGCAGGATGCCCCACTTCGCAACGCGAGCGTTGTCTTCGCCCTGCGCCCTGGTGACGTACTTAGCGAAGGTGCTTCCTACGAAGCAGCTGGTGATCAGTGTGAGAGCGAGCAGAGCGACCGCTACTCTCGTGGTCCAATTCTTTTTCATAGAATTTTCCTCCTTAAAATTTGGATGTTGGGGCAAAGGTTTGCCCTTTTTGCTCGGGACAAAACGTTGTCCCAACGGTGAGCTCGGCCTCTTGCTGCCGCAGCGCTGCCGTGGCGCGGCGCCCGTCTTGAGCGGCATAGCTCACAAATTATACCGCCGTCGGCCGGTCGTGGCACCGGCTGCCGGTAATATACGTTATTCGCCTTTTCCGGCGCTTTCCGCCTTCTCCTTTTCTTCCTGCTGCTTCGCAAGGGCGCGCAGACGCTCGAGCTCCGCTTCAAGCGCCTCGGTCTTCGACGCCGCTTTGCTGCTGCTGCGGTTCCGGCGGATGATATCGAAAACAACAAACGCAAGCACGGGAACGCCGATGAAGATCGCCATGCCGACCGGCTTCTGCAGGAAGTAGATGAAATCGCCAAGCGCGGGAACGCGGGCTTTGAAGATGCCGATCAGCGCATCCTCCTGGATCGGGTCGCCGGTATCGACGCCGTTGTTGAAATCACCCTTCGTAACAAAGGAACGCTTTCCGGTTTTTTCGTCGACCTCATTGATGCGGACGATCCTATGCGTAACGGCAGACTGGCCCTCCATATAGGAGATGATGTCGCCGACCTTGAGCTCCTTCGCGTCGATCTTTTTCGAGAAGATCAGGTCTCCGGTCTCGATATGATCCGGCGCGGGACGCTCAACGATATAGACCGGGTTTTCCGCGTCGGTCCCGACGCTGACGACCTTATTCTCGATCCTGTAATCCTCCGCCATTGTATAGACGGTGTCTCCGACCTTGATCGCGGCGATCTGTTCCGGTGTCATATCGACGATCTCGTTTTGGTAGATCGTATGCTGCGTGTTGCTGCTCATTGAACCGGATTTTACGATCATCGGCGTATAGCCGAAGACGGAAGGCGGCGTCTCCGGATGGATCAGGCCCTTGATGATTATTGTAAGATTGAACAGCAGCGTCAGACCGAAAACGACGCAGAGAATAATCCCGATGACCTTCACAATCATGGAAGCCGGTCTCTTTCTGCGCTTTTTCGCCTTTGATCCTTCTTTATCTGCACCCCGGTTTGCGGAGTCCGTGTTCATGCTGTTTTCCGAAGCAATTCTGTCTTTATCCATTAAAGACATTCCCTCCACTGAATCTGTTGTTTAATTGCGCTGTCCGCAAACAAGCGGCAGGGGCTATTACGCCACTGTATACTATCGTACTATAATAAATGTAAATGTATTATATCACCCGAGTTCCGAAAAGTCAACGGATTCTTACGTATTTTTTTAGAAAAAAACCATATTATTTGTCGATTTTCGGTTTTTCCTTTTTAAGAACATACCGGGGCAGTCGCATCACTCCCGAAGCCGATAAAAAGACCGGCGGAAAGCCGCCGGTCTTCGTATGCTGTTGCCGTTCCGTCAGATGAGACCCATCGCCATGCGGAGGATCGTGACCGCATCGGACATCTCGACCGTGCCGTTGCCGTTCATATCCGCGGCTTCGGTATTCAGTGCGGATGCGTTGATGATGCCCATTGAGAAGCGCATCGCGAGCAGCGAGTCGGTGACGTCGACGTCGCCGTCGTCATCGCAGTCGCCGGGGGTGAAGCTCGGCTCGCTTGCGATAAACTCAACATCATCGAGGTACGCGCAGTCGTCGCCGGTGTTGACGCTGTAATCCTTCTCGTACAGCCAGGTGAAGGTATAGGTGCCGTTCGTGTCGGCGGTATAGGTGTAGGTCGTCCAGTTCACCGTTCCGGAATAGCGGAAGATCTGGTTTCCGTTGACCTTGAAATAGAACCAGTCGTAGTTCGATTCGCTGCTGACCTTATAGCGGAAGGTGAGCGTATCGCCCGCGTTCATTGAAATGCTGAGCGTCAGCGCAGAAGAGGAACTCGAAACATTCCTGTTGCCGCTCTTCGCGTAGTTGCCCTCGGCGACCCAGGGATAGGTGCTGTTGTTGCTGAAGACAAGATGGCCGCCCGGAACGTTCAGCGAGCTGCTGAGGCTGTAGATCATGGAAACGCCCTTGACCCAGGCGCGATCCGAACCGGTGGAACCGGAACCGTCCTTGACATAGCGGAAGGTGATCTCGTAATCGCCGGCGTTTTCGATCAGGTACTCATAGAGCGTCCAGTCGGTGGTCGAAGTCGCCTCCATCATGACCTGGCCGTTAACGAGGAACTGGAACTTGTCGCCCGCGCCGCAGGAGGTCTTGTAGCTGAAGAGGACAGATTCGCCGGCCTCGGCATGGATAGTCGCCGTCGCGTCGGAAACGGAATTGTTGACGCCGGTGTTGCCGCTCATCGCCGCATCGCCGTCAACGACCCAGGGATACGGATCGCCGGATTCGAAGAGATAGCTGCAACCATCGCCGTTTATAACGCTGCTGATGGTTTTTTCGACAACAACGTTGCGGATCCTCGCGCAGTCGTCGCCGCCGTTGCCGCTGCCGTCCTTGATATATGACCAGTTGAGCGTGATCGCGCCGCTGCCGGGGATCAGGCCTTCATAGGTCTGCCAGCCGCTCGTGCCGTTGGAACTGAGAAGCTCCGTGCCGTCCGCCGTGAAGACGAACCTGTCGCCGCTGCCCGCGGAGACCTTGTATTCAAAGCTGATCCGCTGATACGCGCCGAGCGTCGCGCGGCTCGTGAGCGTGGAAGTGCTGTTCGCGACGCCGCTGTTGGTGCTGTACGCGTCGGTCTCGGTGGTCGCCCAGGGATAGGTGCCGCCGGAGGTGAAGTGGATCGTGCTGCCTTCGCCGTTGAGGATGTTATCGTACTTCAAAAGGTCGGTAACGTTCAGAAGGCCGGTGCCGCCGCCGGAGAGGCCGTAATCCACCGCCGCGCCTTTCAGCGTTTCGATGACGGCGTCCGGATCCATATCGGGATCGAAGCTTAAGACGAGAGCGCAGGCCGCGGATACATGCGGCGTCGCCATGCTTGTGCCGTCGAGATTATTGTAGCCGCCGCCGGGAACGCAGCTGCGGATGTTGACGCCGGGGGCCGTGATATCGACGCTCGGACCGACGTTGGAGAAATACGCCATCGCATGGTTGCTGTCATGCGCTGCAACGGTGAACGCCCTCTGCACGCAGCCGGGGGTCCAGTCCTCGGAGCTGCCGCCGTCGTTGCCGGAAGCGACACAGTAGACTGTGCCGTTATCGGTGCCGTTGTTGATGACCTCGGTGTACATCGCGAAGCTGTCGTCGGTCCTCGGGCCGCGGAGACTGAGGTTCGCGACCTTGGCGCCGTGGAGATTCGCGTATTCCATACCGTTTACGATATCGGTGGTGTTGCCGTAGCCCTGCGCGTCGAGGATGCGGATGCCCATGATCTTGACGTTCGGGAGCGTGCCGTCGACGATCGTGCCGGAAACGTGCGTGCCGTGGTAATGTTCATCCTCGGGGTCGTTGTCGTTATCTACGAAATCGTAACCGCCGGGAGCATGACGGCCGTCGAGATACGGATGGTCGCTGTCGACGCCGGTATCGAGAACCGCAACGATGATCTCGGGAAGAGCATTGACGTCATCGCCGTACTGTTCAAGGAGCCATTCGGTATAGTTGAAAGCATCGACGTGGTTCGCGCCGTAGCCCCAGGAATTGAAGTTGTTGTTGTGCGGAGTCTGCGCAATCGTCATGATCTGGTCGGGGCAGACATATGCGACGCCGGGGAGCTTGCGGTAGGTCGCCGCCGCCTTTTCGGCCTCCTCGGAGGTGCGGTACTGGATCACGTGCCAGTCATTATAACCGTTCACGTGCGCGACGGAGCCGGAATAATCGAGCTCGCCCGCGAATTTGACGATGATCCTCGCGTTCGCGTAGGGATCCTCCCAGCGGGCCGCTTTATCGACCTTCGGCGCGTAACGCTTTTCCATGTTGTGCAGTCTTGCGGAATAGTCGAGAAGCTGCGCGATGCGCGTTTCGACGTCCTGTTCTTCCGCTTCCGTTTCCGCAATGCCGACTGCGGGGATGATGCTCAGAACGAGCAGCAGGCAAAGCAGCAGGGAAAGCAGCTTTTTGATCTTCATTTGGTATTTCCTCCGGATCTGCCGGTTTCGAACCGGCGTTTCTTCAAAATTTTATATTATCAGCAAATCTTCCGCCCGTCAATAGCGAATTGTTCCGACAGCCCACTTTCCCCGGGGTTTTCGCCGTCCTTTCTTGACAAAGCGGAGCGATGTTTGTAAAATAGCAGTGATCAGCAAGCGCCGTCCTTTACTGGAGGCGCGGAAAGGAGGCGGGATCAATGCAATACTGCGGAAACTGCGGAAGAGGTTTCGGCGACAGCGCGAAGTTCTGTCCATACTGCGGCGCGCCCTCGGCCGTTCCCGTCCAAGTCCCCCGCCCCGCTGCTGCGCCGGCGCAAAGCTGTTATGAGCCCTACGCCCCGAGAAAGGCTTCACCGGTCGGAAGCAGCATCGAGCGCGATTTTCTGCCCGAAGAAGACCGCTATTCCCTGAGCAAGGAACCCTCCTTCACCGCGGACATGCTGCCCGAAAAATACCGTCCGATCGGCCATTGGGAGTATTTCGGCCTCACCCTGCTGTTTCTCATCCCCGTTATCGGCTGGGTCATCATGTTCGTGCTTTCGTTCCGGAACAGCAACATCAACCGCCGGAATTTCGCGATGAGCTTCCTCTGCTTTTTCCTGCTTTTCGGCGTCGCCGCGCTGATCGTTTCCGTGTTCTTCGCGGAGCAGTTCGCCGACCTTATCGCTAAAATCTCGTCTCTGTTCTGAAAAGCAACGCCGCTGCGCCGCTTCAGCGGCGTTTTTTCTTTTTTGCCTCTTTTACCCGCGTTCCGCAAGCAAAGATTTCTTTCCCACGCCTCCCCGCACTTCACATTTCGGTCCGTTTGCTGTATAATACATAATGGTGATATGTTGAAAGTTGCGCGCCGCAGCGTTTCCCGCCAAGGCGCCGTTCCGATATTTGTTCCATCAACTAAAGAAAGGCAGTTGACTATGGCAACAGGCAAAAAAAATACCAATACAAGATCCGGTTCCAAAAGGAGTCCTTCAAAAGCTTCCGCCTCGCGTTCCCGCGGCACGGCAAGCCGATCCGCAGGCAGGACCCGCAGGAACACGGCCCCCGAGCGCCGTCAGGACGGCTTCGGCAGGGAGATCGCGGCAGTCGTGCTGATCTTCGCCGGAGTCATCCTCGGCATTTTCAGCTATTTCGGCTCTACCGGCATCCTTGCGAAGATCGCGCCGGCGCTGTTCAGCCTCTTCGGCGTTGTGACCTACGCGATGCCCGTGCTGCTGATCGCCCTCGGCGTGCTGATGCTCGTTTTCGAGAAAAGCGAGCTCGCGCCGCGTTCGATCGTCTGCGCCGCGGTGATCGTTTTTTCTCTGATCACCGTCATCCACGTTCTGACCGTCAAGGACGCGCTCGTGAAGGCGCCCTTCGGCGATTCGATACGCAGCGCGCTTGAGCTCGGCTCCGCCCGCCGCGGCGGCGGCTTCTTCGGCGGTATGTTCGGCTGGGTATTCGTTCAGCTGCTCGGCGTCACGGGCGGCGTTATCGCTCTCATCGGCGCCGCGCTCATCGCCGGACTGCTTCTGACCCATTTCTCGATCAGCGCAAGACTCAAAAAACTCCGCGAATCCCACCGCGCCGCCGCTGCCGCGCGCAGGGAAAAACGCCCCCTTTATACGGAGGATCTGGCGGATGAAGGCGGCAGGAAAAAGCGCACGGCAAAGACCGATGAGACCGAAGACGACGGTTTCATCGAGCATACCGGCAAGCCCCTGACCGCCGGCGATTCCGATTACGGTTACGGCAGGCGCCGCAAACAGCAGGAAGATCCCGCCGATAAATGGCGCGAGCGCGACGGCCATTCTCGCCGCAGGAACCCGAAAACCGACGACGGACCGGAGTTCTTCCCCGTCAGCGGCCCTCTGCACACCGGCAAGCTTCCGAAAAAACGCAGCAAGGGCCAGGAGCTCAAGGACAGCTTCAATACCACCGGCGAGACCTGGGGCGGCGTTCCCGCTTCCCATCCCGCCGCCGACGAGAAGGTCCCTTCCCGCCCGCCTGTTCAGCCCGCGAAAACCGGCGCCGATCCCGTCTTTGCGGATGTCGAGCTCGATTTCGACGAGCCCGATGTTCCCTCCGTTCCCGCCGAACCCGCCGAGAACGCGGACGGGGACGCTCTCGAAGGCATCGTGATCTCCCGCTATGATGAGGACGAGGGCGAAAACCCGCAGGAGCCCGTACCTCCCGCGGAGGACGTCGGCGGCGAAGCCGTCGAAGCTGCGCCGATCGAACCCGCTCCCGTCGTTTACGAATACCGCAAGCCCCCGCTGACCCTGCTGAAGCTGCCAGAACCCGGCAGCAGCGTCGGCATGGAATCCCCCGAAGAGAAGGCGCGGATCCTGATCGACACTCTCGCGAGCTTCAATATTTCCGCAAGGATCATAAATATCAGCGTCGGCCCCGTGATCACAAGATTCGAGCTTCAGCCGGCGCAGGGCGTTCGCGTCAACCGTGTCACAGCGCTCAATAACGATATCCAGCTTGCCCTCGCCGCCCCGCGCGTCCGCATCGAAGCGCCGATCCCCGGCAAATCCGCGATCGGCGTCGAGATCCCGAACAAGAGCACTGCAACGGTCCTTCTGAGGGAACTGCTCGAAGCGCCGGAATTCAGCGCCGCGAAATCCCCGCTGACCTTCGCACTCGGCAAGGATATCGCCGGCAAGGTCGTTCTCGGCGACCTCGGAAAGATGCCGCATATGCTCGTCGCGGGCCAGACCGGTTCCGGTAAATCCGTCTGCATCAACGGCATCATCCTTTCGCTGATCTATAAATCCTCCCCGAAGGATGTTCGAATGATCCTCATCGACCCGAAGGTCGTTGAGCTTTCGATCTTCTCCACCCTGCCGCACCTGTTCTGCCCCGTCGTCACAGATCCGAAGAAAGCCGCCGGCGCGCTGCGCTGGGCCGTCAACGAAATGGATTCCCGCTATAAGAAGATGGGCGATCTGCACGCAAGGGATATCGACCGCTACAACGCGATCCAGACCGACGAAAACGAGCGCTGGCCCCGCCTTGTGATCATCATCGACGAGCTTGCCGACCTCATGATCGTCGCGGCGAAGGATGTTGAAGATTCGATCGTCCGCATCGCGCAGCTCGGCCGTGCCTGCGGCATCCACCTCATCGTCGCAACGCAGCGTCCCTCCGTGGACGTCATCACCGGCCTCATCAAGGCCAACATCCCCTCCCGCATCGCCTTCGCCGTTTCGAACGGCATCGATTCGAGGGTCATCCTCGACGCGAGCGGCGCGGAGAAGCTCCTCGGCCGCGGCGATATGCTCTTCCATCCGAACGGCGCAAGCAAGCCCACGAGGGCGCAGGGCGCGTATGTCGACGATGAAGAGGTCGAAGCCATCGCGGAATTCTTCGCGCAATCCGCAGCGGGCCGTCAGGATTTCCATGAGGATATGCTCTCGGAACTGACGACGAACGGCGCTTCCCCAGGCCAGGGCAACGGCAAGCAGGAGGACGAGCTTCTTCCGGACGCCGTGCGTCTCGTTATCGAGAGCGGACAGGCCTCGATCTCCATGATCCAGCGTCGTCTGCGCGTCGGCTACGCACGCGCCGCGAGGCTCATCGACATCATGGAGCAGAAGAATTATGTTTCCCCCGCCGACGGCGCGAAACCCCGCAGGGTTTTGATCGACGCGGCGGAATTCAACCGCGTTTTCGGCGGCGAGATCCATGTTTCCGGCGGAGGAGAGCAGTAAACGCCTCCGCGGGATTTCCAGAAACAGCAAAGGAAAAACCATGAAATTCAAAAAGGCCGGCGCCGTTTCGCTCGGCTGCAGCAAAAATACCGTCGATACGGAGATCCTTCTCGGCGAGCTCGTTTCCCTCGGCTTCGAAGTTGTTCCGGATCCGGCAGAAGCGGAGATCATAATCGTCAACACCTGCGGCTTCATCACGAGCGCAAAGCAGGATTCAATCGACACGATCCTCGCCATGGCTGAATACAAAAAATCGGGCTCCTGCGGGCTGCTCGTCGTTTCGGGCTGCCTTTCCGAGCGCTATTCCGAGGACCTTCCGCCGGAGCTTCCGGAGGTCGATATTTTCTGGGGCGTCCGCGATTATCCCTCCCTCGCGAAGGAGCTTTTCCGCCTCGCGGGCGGCGAAAGCGCTGTTTCGGGGCCTTCTGACCGCCGCCTGGTAAACTGCTGCGGCGCTTCCAGGCTCGTTTCGACGCCGCCGTGGCGCGCCTATCTGCGCATCGCGGACGGCTGCGACAACCGCTGCACCTACTGCGCGATCCCGCTGATCCGCGGCGGCCGCGTCAGTGTTCCGATGGAAAAGCTCGTTGAGGAAGCGAAGGCCCTTGCAGAAAAAGGCGTGACGGAGCTCACCGTCATCGCGCAGGATACCTCCGCTTACGGCATGGATATCTACGGCAGGCCGATGCTAAAGGAGCTGCTTGCCGCTCTTTCCGCGATCGGCGGCCTTCGCTGGATCCGCGTTCTGTATGCCTATCCGAACACGATCACGGAGGAGCTCGTGGACGCGATGCGCGACGATCCGAAGATCTGCAATTATATCGATATCCCGATCCAGCACATCACGCCCCGCATGCTGACGGCGATGAACCGCCACGGCAGTGCAGAGCATATCCGGAAGATCTGCGCCTATATCCGCGAAAACGCTCCTGATTTCATTCTCCGCACGACCGTTATGCTCGGCTTCCCCGGCGAAACGGAGGAGGATTTCCGTGAGCTCGAAGCCTTTATGGCGGAGCAGCCCTTCGACCGCGTCGGCGCCTTCGTCTATTCCCCTGAGGACGGCACCCCCGCCGCGGAATTCCCGGACCGCGTCGATGAAAGCGTTGCCGAGGCGCGGCTCGACGCCATCATGCGCCGCCAGCAGGCGATCTCCCTTGAGCTCAACAAAAAGCGCGTCGGGACCGTCTGCACCGTTCTTGTCGAATCCGTCACCCCCGGCAGGGAGGGCTTTACCGCGGTCGGCCGTTCGTATGCCGAATGCGCGGACGTCGACGGCGTGATCCGGCTCCGCCCCGAGGATCCGTCCGTAAGGATTCCTTCCCCGGGCGAGTATGTTGCGGCGAGGATCGTCAAAGCGCACCACTACGACCTTGACGCCATCATTTTGAAGGAGGAGTAAAGAAAAATGAATCTCCCGAACAGGCTCACGATGCTGCGTATCATACTGATCCCGACTTTTATCGTCTGCTTTTTCCTTCCGGAAAGCTGGGTGCTTTTCAGCCTCAACGGCGTCGATATCTGCATCAAGTACATCATCGCCGGCCTTGTTTTCCTCGGCGCGTACATCACCGACATGCTCGACGGCAGGATCGCCCGCAAGCACGGCCTCATCACCGATTTCGGCAAGCTCATGGACCCCACGGCGGATAAGCTCCTTTCCTCCGCCGCGCTGATCATGCTCTGCAAATATGAGGTAATGAGCTTCGGCAATTTCCTGATGCCCGTCTTCGCGTTCATCATCATCGCCCGCGAGATCTTCGTCAGCGGCATCCGCCAGCTTGCCGCGAGCAAGGGCAGGGTCATCGCCGCGAAGCCGATAGGGAAGGCCAAAACGGTCCTCCAGTTCGCGTCGCTGCTCGCCGTTTTCATCATCGGCCAGCTCTGCCGCGCCGTCGGTGTGCCGCTCGATTTCATCGCGGTCTGCGCGAGCGTGATCCTGACCATCTGGTCCGGCGTCGACTATACCCTCGCGAGCCGGGATCTATTCAAACAGCGCTGATGCGGAGGCGGCCATGACGGAAAGACACTTATTCGAGCCCGGTCCCGCGGAGGAAAAGCTCATCGCGGCGCTTGATGCGCGCATCCGTGAAAACGCGGAATGGATCGCCCGCTTCCTGACGGAGAATCACCGCTTCGTCACAGCGGCGGAAAGCCTCACCGGAGGCATGATCTCCGCCTCCCTCGTCGACATTCCCGGCAGCTCCAACTGGTTTTCGGACGGTTTCGTGACCTATTCCGACGGCGCAAAAGCGAAGCGCCTCGGCGTTGATCCGATTCTGATCTCCCGAAAAACCGCTGTCAGCGCGGAGGTCGGCCTCGCGATGGCGTGGGGAGCCCTCGAAAGAAGCGGAGCCGATTACGCCGCCGCCGTAACGGGGCTCGCGGGTCCGTTCTTCGATGAAAACGGCGCGGAGTATCCCCTCCCTCCCTGCCATGAGCCGGGCCTCGTTTTCGTCGCCTGCGCCTGCGCTGCCGGCGCCGCTGTCCGCCGCTTCGTCTTCACCGGTTCAAGGACGGCGATACGCAAAAAAACGAACCTCGCCGCGCTCGTCATGCTCAAAAAAATGATGCAGAATATGCTGTAATGTGGTATAATAATAATGTTAAACCGTGATACGGAGGTCACTTATGTCAAAAGAAAAAGCACTTGAAGTTGCGCTGAGCCAAATCGAAAAACAGTACGGCAAGGGCTCCATCATGCTGATGGGCGACGCTGCGGCGAAGATCAAGGTCGACGTTATCCCGACTGGCTGCATCGAGCTCGACGCGGCGCTCGGCGTCGGCGGCGTGCCCCGCGGCCGCATCATCGAGATCTACGGCCCGGAATCCTCCGGCAAGACCACGATGGCGCTGCACATCATTGCCGAGGCGCAGAAGCGGGGCGGCATGTGCGTCTTCATCGACGCGGAGCATGCGCTCGATCCCGTTTACGCCGAAAAGCTCGGCATCTGCATGGATAAGCTCTTCGTTTCTCAGCCTGACGACGGCGAGCAGGCGCTCGATATCTGCGACGCGCTTGCAAGGAGCGGCGCGATCGACGTCATCGTTATCGACTCCGTTGCGGCGCTCGTTCCGAAGGCCGAGCTCGAGGGCGACATGGGCGATTCCCACGTCGGTCTGCAGGCAAGGCTGATGAGCCAGGCTCTCCGCAAACTCGCCGGCGTGATCGCGAAATCCCATACCTGCGTCATTTTCATCAATCAGCTCCGCGAAAAAGTCGGCGTCATGTTCGGCAACCCCGAAACGACGACCGGCGGCAAAGCGCTCAAATTCTTCTCCTCCGTGCGTCTGGACGTCCGCAAGATCGACACGATCAAGCAGGGCAACAACCCCGTCGGCAGCCGCACCCGCATTAAGGTCGTGAAGAACAAGGTCGCCCCGCCGTTCCGCATCGCGGAATTCGACATCCTCTACGGCGAAGGCATTTCCAAGGAAGGCTCCGTGCTCGACCTCGGCGTTGAGAAGAAGCTCATCAGCAAGACCGGCGCATGGTTCTCCTATGGCGATATCCGCATCGGCCAGGGCCGTGAGAACGCAAGGCAGTTCCTGAAGGACAACCCGGAGGTCTGCGAGGAGATCACTCAGAAGCTGCGTCAGCTGATCGATATTGCCAACGACGGATCGGAGCCCGTCAGCCCGGATGAGGAGGAACCGAATTTCGATGAAGAGTGAAACTCTTCTGAATGCAAACGCCGCAGATAACCCGCACGCCCGATAAATAATCGATCCAAGTCGGTCAGTATTCTGCGGCTGTATTCAAGCGATAAAAAACGGAACGGACAGAATCTTCATTCTCCGCTCCGTTTTTCTTTTATCTTTTTATTAAAATGTATCAGCTTGCGGGTGAAATGAGGGCTCTGAGGAGCTCTTCGACCATGTCGACGCGGTCATAGACGGAAACGGAATAGATGCGGTCGCCGTCCTGCCAGGTGGCGAAGGCATAGTCGCCGTCGATCTGATAGGCGGCGTCGATGCCGTTCATGTCGATATGCACAACGGGGATCTCCTCCCGGAGGCCCCATACCGAGGTACTCTCCTCGATCGTGCGCTTTGCAATCATTCGGACTCTTATATAGCCGTCATCGGAGGACATGGAATAGCTTGAATAATACTCGTTTTGTGTGCTCCTGATGCCGCCCTCGAGGAACTCATAGCCGTTCCAATCCTCCCGGAAGGCGGTAAAGCCGTTCCGCTCAAGCTCGCTGCGGAATTCGCCGAAATCCCGGAAGTTCCTTTCCGCATCCTCCCATTTGGGGTACTTGGCGGGACAGGCGGTCGTTTCGGGAACATAATCGACGCGTAGGTATCCGGCGTCGTGGCGGAAAATAGCCGTCCAAACGCGTATCCCTGCTGCCTGAGCAACGGTCGCACCGAGAACAAAGGTAACGACGAGAACGGCAGCTACGGTAAGCGCAGCCCGCGCGAAGGAGAAGGAACGGACGGTATGCGTTTTTTCCGCGGCGAGCTGTTTGCGGCAATAGGAGAGCGTCTCGACGCATTCCTCAACAAGGGCTTCGTCCCTTTCCGCATCGGGTTTTTTGAGCTCGCGGCGAAGGGCGGTCTCCGTCCGCCTGATAAGCTGCAGGTATTCGCTTTTCCTAACTCCCTTGCCCATACATATACCCCTTCATATCTATATCCCCGGGTTATCGAAAATTCTCGCCGTAAAAAATAATATATTTTAAGTCAGCTCGGCGATCCTGTTTTTGAGCTTCGCCTTGACCCTCGCAAGCCTTGCACGGGCGGCCTTTTCCGATATGCCGAGCTTTTGCGCGATCTGTGCGAAGCCGAGATCCTCCCTGTAAAACAGCCGGTAGATCTCAAGCTCATTCTGGCTCAGGCCGGAGAGTACGACCTCGGTGATGCGCTTTATATCGCTGTCGGTGAGCTCTACTGCGTCAAAGGGATCGCCGCCGTCGGGAACGGCCTCCGCAAGGTCAAGGGGAATGAGCCGCAGCCTTTCGAGCGAGCTCCTCCTCCATGCCTTATGGAGCTTGTGCTTCGCCGTGGTCATCAGCCAGCCGAGAAGGTTCGGGTGGTCCTTAAGCTTTTCGTATTTCTTCTCCGCCTCGTCGAAAACGGCATGCGCACAGTCAGCAGCGGCGTCGTTGTCGAAGCCGAGCTTTGGAAGGCAGTAATTGAAAACGGTCTCGAAATGCTTTTCGTAGAGCATCCGAAGGAATTCATCTCGCATGAGCGGAGGCTCCCCTTTTAATGCATGATTCGATTATATCAGCAATTTCGCGAATTTCAAGCCCGCGCGGGCACGTGCATTATTAATATCGGTAACCGCTACGCCCTCAATAAAATATATTATTTGCGATGGTGAGAATTGAGCTGTTTTCGGGGATGAACAGGTGAAGAAGCAATGAAATCCGGCTTAAACACAGCGGATCGCTTCATGGAGGAATTATGAAAGCCTTGATCAAAACAACGATAATGCTTGCGGTGCTCGCCCTGTTGGCGACGCTCACGGGGTGCGGGAGCCCGACCGGCGGACCCGCCGCAACGCCCGAGCCGACAGCAGCGCCGGAGCCAACGGCGGCGCCGTTTGAGACCTTCGAGCCCGTTTCGACCGATGAACCGGACGACGGCGAGGAGGAAGTTAAATTCCTGAGTCCGCAGTTCGAGAACGCCATCCGGAACAAGCTCAGTCTGTATGCGGATATGCCCGTAAAGAGGCGGAATCTGAGAAACGTCCGGAAGATCGATCTCAGCGGCCTGGGACTGACCGACATACGCGACATCGCGATGCTCGAAAACCTCGAGGAGCTGATCCTCGCGGAAAACAAGCTAAGCGATATCTCCGCCCTTGCAGCGCTCACAAAGCTCAAAAAACTCGATCTG
>JAEEGL016465018.1_pt1 | contig 18542 bp, 16 predicted proteins | sample 9134231 | NCBI WGS metagenome assembly JAEEGL01 (sample SAMN16246548, study PRJNA631951) | gut metagenome | biome: gut microbiome; feature: rumen; material: fiber-attached | host: Bos | place: Iran: Karaj | collected 2018-10 | reverse complement strand
TTGTGATAATGGAGATATATGCACAGCAAATGGTTCATAATCTTTACGCCCATCCATAGATGCTTTGACATCCATGCGTGATACGATATACTGAGAAGAAGAAAATCCAACTTTCATTTTTTGTCCGTTGCATGTATGTTTCTCAACCTCTTGACTTATGAAGTCCATCAGGTCGTTTGATAGTGCAATGACTTCCGGTTCTGTGCTACCGAACATCAATGGATTAGACTTCAACAATCTACGAAGATCTTCATACCCTTCAAAGTTACATTGCATTGCCTTTCTGCACTCGTTCAAAGAAACCATCTGCTCATTAAACACATAAGTTTTAATATTAAGTAGTGCATTGATTAAATTAGGAAAACTTACCACTTCTAATCCATGATAGGCATAATCTGCACCTCCCGAAGTATAATCTTTCCCGCGTTCAATACATGAGTCAAAGAAGAGAGAGTATAGCGGAGATGGGTCGAATGAGATATCATGGGTTATAGCATCTATTTGCTCCGCTATTTGACTTTTGACATCATGCAGCAGAGAATTCATATCGCTATAATTCTCTTCGGAATCAAGCACATTACTTAGCGCTTTTAAAACCACCAGATTTGGCAATGGATTATTTTGATCAAATGATTTACCAATTATGAGCGGTTCCCAACAAGCAGAGGTGCCAGTATTCCAAACATCTTCTTTCTTGTATCCAAACTCTTGCATGCGTTGCATTATTAGACTCTCATTCATAATAAGAGGTGAACCGCATCCTGTCAGCAAACAGTCAATGGCTTTAGACCATATAGTTTGAGAAGTTTGTTTGTTTACTCGAAGTATCAGTTTCGGATCCGGGCGTTTTAATTCCGTGAAAATCTCAAGGAATATCTCAGTTAAGTCATGCTGTATTGTATTTCCGTCTTTGTCTATTCCCCCTAGCAAAATATATTGACCGGTATCTCCAACAATGGAACAACTTTTTTGCCGCGTATTTGATCCTAATATAAGGACAAAATCACGAAGCATTTGTTTTGCAGATTCTCTATCCAATACACCTTTCTCTACATCTGCTTTATAATACTCTTCTAATACAAAATCTAACCGGCCTAAACCATTGTGCCAATGATTTGCTTGCCAAAACAAAGCGTTGTAAAATAGAATTTTCTGTAATGCCTCGTCAAAGGAATTTGGTTTAGCATCGAGGAAATGAGAAAAATAGGACCGTAATAAAGAGGTCCGCTCGTTATTGCCTTTTTTCAATCGACGATTAATGCGACCAGCCAAATAGCGAATGGCATAAATCATACCTTCCTCATTCTTTTTGAATGCCTCATCTTTCCCTCGTAGTTGCATGATGATTTCGCTGAGCGATGAGTTAAGCACCGAAGAATAGTCAACGGTTATACTAACAATAGTGCTACGCCCTTCTTGAATGCCACGTTGCGACCATATGTCAAATGGGTATATGTATTGCCTATTAATATCAATATCCATTCTCGACATTATTTTAGTTATCTTCAGCACATAATCTTCACAAGGAGAAATTTTGTTATTTGCAACGTAAAAACGAGCACAAGCAACGGCTTTCAATAATGATGTTTGATTCCGTTGTTGCAAGCCTCTCATCTTTCTCACATACATTGCAAGAGTAGACGGCAACAAGCCCTTTATCGTCGATTTTAGGTTCCTCATTTCTTCGAAAAATTATCTGTACAATACTTGTCTATATCATTCGTTTCAATATGACATATATTTCCTTCTATTGGAAATTTTTGGTTTAGATTCCACTCTTCAACCGTATTATGGATACGTCTATATCCGGATTTAATTGGTTTTGCCGGAGTTCCTACAAATATAGTGTTTGGCGCCTCTTTAGAATAATCCATATTAACCATACTACAGCTTGCGACAATAGAGCATGGGGGAAGGATAGTTCCTTTCATAACCTTGCTATATCCGGCTATCCACGAACCGGCACCTACATATATCGACTTTTTATTGTCCTGCACTGTCATATCATGTACGTTCAACACAAAATGAAAATCCGTATCAATAGCTATGGATTCAAAACCGAGACTTACATTATCGCCAAATGTAATAGATCGTTCACACATTACCCTACTACTTTCACTTAGCAAAACATTTTTCCCAATTTCTACAACACCTGTATTTTCAAACGTCGTGCCACCTCGGATAATTGCTGCACCATGGAAAATAACCTTGGAATTATTTATCCATCTGGTTTTACTATTGGCTTTCGGTTTCCATACTCCCATTTTAATCATACCTGAGTATATTTCTCCATCTATTACTATCTCGTCATTCGCTAGAATTTGTACATCATTGTATATCCATATAGGCAGTTTACGCAGTCCCTTACTTCCAAACCAAAGCCAATTATACATAATCGTTTTAATCCAGCATACATGATCGAATTTATATCTATTAAACCTATATATTCTGGCTTGAACAGCTCTCTTTATTCTTGAAAATGTCATCATACTTTTCTATATGTTCAAATCTATACTTATTCGGTAATATATTTATCCAGCTCTCGACGAAGTATGTCATACCCAATTTCATTTATGTGCAGTCCATCCAAAGACACCTCTTGTAAAAGGTTGCCCTTCACGTCTTCCATAACAGGATATAAGTCTATTAATGTGATACCTTTGCGAGAACAACAATCTGCTATAATCTTATTCCGTTGACGAATCATTTCATTCATTGAAGACAGACCTACCTCACCATCGCATTCAGGTAGTATATTCATCGCATATATCTTCACATTTGGTAAGGCTCCATTAATAGAGTCAATGATTTTCTCATATTTTTCAATAAATTCATCATCAGAATACCAAATCGAATTTATACCGCACATAAAAAACACCTTCTCTGGTTTTACACATTTTACTTGTTCTACACGAAGAAACATACCATCGACATTATCTCCTCTATAACCCAATGTTACGATTTTCTTGTCAGGATAATATTCTTGATAACCTATTGGGACAATTTGAGAATGTCCAAAGAAACAAATATCACAATCGATATTCAATTTCTGGAGAGTATTGGTCCAACCTTGAACACTCCAATAATCGTCTCTAGATTTTGCATTTCGTAAAAATTCTTCCTGCGGTGCGAAATAATGCTGATATCGGTGAAGTATCCAATGTCCATATTGCTCTTCATTATATATGACTACAGACATAACCCCGATAATAAAGAGAGCTAATAGAATAGCTATTCTATATGTATTTTGCTGTTTCATATATATATCACAATTGGGCGTACAAAAGTACAAAAAAAAATTGACATATACAAATGTATATGCCAAATTTTTAAAAATATTTTATTTTTGTACGCTATTTCGCTAAAAACTCAGCAATTCTTCCGCAAGCCAATCCATCTCCGTAAGGATTCACTGCTTGACTCATCTTACGATATGCCTCTGCATCATCCAGCAACGTGCTTACCTCATTCACTATCTTATCGTAGTTCGTACCTACCAGATGCACCGTTCCGGACTCCAACGCTTCCGGACGCTCCGTCGTATCGCGCATCACGAGTACCGGCTTACCCAATCCCGGAGCTTCTTCTTGTATTCCTCCCGAATCCGTCAGTACAATCGTACTCTGCTCCATGAGGTAAACAAAGCTGAGATATTCAAGTGGCTCAATGAAGAACAAATTCGCATGGACACTCAGATCTTCTCCGAACACTTCATGAATCGGACGACGAACATTCGGATTGAGATGCATCGGATAGACGAAATCCACCTCTGGATACTTCGTCGCCAAATCCCGTATAGCCGTACACATACTGATGAACCCATCCCCGAAGTTCTCCCTCCGGTGTCCGGTTATCAGCACCAGTCGCCGACTGCCATCCAACCGCGTCGTATCATATCCTGCCTCCTTCAGCACCTCACGAAGTTGACTCTGCAATGCCTTATCGTTCTTGATCTTATCCACCACCATATACAGCGCATCAATGACAGTATTGCCGGTTACGATAATCTGGTTCTCAGCTACGTTCTCACGCAAGAGATTCTGCTTTGCGAGAGGCGTAGGAGCAAAATGATACGTCGCAATCCGTCCCGTCATCAGTCGGTTCATCTCCTCCGGCCATGGACTATAGATATTCCCCGTCCGCAACCCGGCTTCCACATGTCCAACCGGTATCTGCTGATAAAATGCAGCCAACGCCGCAGCCGTACTCGTCGTCGTGTCTCCGTGTACCAGCACCACATCCGGCTGTACTTCTTTCAGCACATCCCGCATACCTACCAGCACCCGACTCGTCACGTCGTACAAGTCTTGATTGGCTTGCATGATGTTGAGATCATAATCCGGCACGATGTCAAATATCCGCAGCACCTGATCGAGCATCTGCCGATGCTGACCGGTTACTGCTACTACTGTTTTGAACTGCTCAGGCAGCGATTGCAACTTCTTCACCAGCGGAGCCATCTTTATTGCTTCCGGGCGCGTTCCAAATACTAATAATATTGTTTTCATATCGAGTTAATGATTCTTCAAATGTATTAAAAATACCAATAATCGCGGAGATATATTAGCAATTTTTGCTTTCATACTCTTATCTTTTATCGGGAATACATGTAATTCGCGTAATTGTCGAATATAGGCTTCGCGTTCCCCGTATAAAGATACTCCCACGTTTGTCAACAAGGATGTTACCGAATGTGCTTCCATTCTTTTATACCACGCAACAACTCCTTCTTTCCACTCACTTTTCACTTCCAATTTTCCACTATCCACATCCTTGAGTTCATCCTCCAGAAACTTCAATAGCATAATGTGCCCATCGGACTTGCGTTTCATCATCTTCGGATTATTGGACTTAACCAGCGAATCGGAGCGTTCCAAATAGTCATATACTATGGTATCGCAGATGTTCATACGCTCTGCTTTTAGCAGCACCAATGGTAGCCATGGGGTATCATCATAATAATCACCTGTGAAGCACCAGATTCCATTCTCCGTAATAATCTCGCGTCTATACATATAGCGCCATATATTGCATGCTATATCCAGTCTAGTAGCAATGAACTCCGCTCCGCTCATCTGTTTTGGCGAATAGTCAAATGTCTTCTCAAAAGCAGGTTTATCTACCGGCTGATATTTCTCGTCTACGCTCTGATAGTTGAACCGCAGCATATCCAGGTTCTCATCCTCCATCTGCTGTACCAGTTTGCCATATACGTTTGGTTCGACGTAATCGTCCGGATCAACGAAGCAGAGATATTTACCCGTTGCGTGACGCATTCCATTATTACGAGCTCCAGATGGTCCTTGATTCTCCTGATTCAGCGCCACAATTGTGTTTGGATATTCCTTACTATATTCGCGCGCGATGTCAGCTGAGTTATCCGGACTTCCGTCATTGACACAAATAATCTCCATTTGCTCCAACGGAATATCCTGCTCTAGCACCGAATCCAAGCATTTCCGCAACCACTTTGCAGAATTGTATAATGGTATTATGAAAGAAAGCGTCTTAGACATTTTTGTAATTTTTTTATATTTTTGCCATTGATAGTAATGACATTCTATGATGTGAGGATTTATTATGAAGAGACATCTATAAATTTATTTATAAGTGGCTATTCAGAATAAAGACTCTTGGTGCTGCAAGCAATATTACTATCAATGGTATTTTTTTTGTTTTCTTTTTTGATTACTTATAATGGTTAGCCTGATTGCACGGGATGATTTCTCCGGAGATGCATTTCGAAGCATCAGACATTAGGAAAACGGCAACTTCGGCGAGTTCATCGGGGACGATATAGCGTTTGCCGACAGCTCCTTTCAGATACAAATCTTCGTACATTTCAGGATGTCCTTTTGTATCTGCCGTTACCCCTGGAGCAATACCATTGATATGTACGCCTTGCAGCGCAAAGCGTCTTGCTATACCGGCAATGATATTACCAATCGCGGCTTTGGTCATTCCGTATGGTGCATCATCGGGATAGAGTCCACGCTCCGAAGTAATGAACAGTACAGATGAGGACGATACTTTATGTTCGGTTGCATACTGCACAAAAGCTTGCGTTAAGAAGAACGGACTTTTGACGTTTAGCAAGAACTGCTCATCATAACTCTGCTCCGTCACATTCAGGAATCCCTTATCGAGATTGCATACTCCGGCATTGTTCACCAATCCGGTTAGGCCACATAAAGCCTCAGCCGATTGTTTTATCAGTTCCGGCAACTGACCAATATTCGTCACATCAAATGCCAGGCTCTTGCATCCCAACTCAGCCGCAGCCTTCTGCAAGGCTTCTTCATTACGACCAACGATCAGCACTTCGGCGCCTTCGGCAATAAAGCGCTTGGCGAGCATATACCCTATTCCTCGGCTACCACCGGTTATCAGGATCTTATGACCGGCAAGTGTTTTACCATGTTCAATAGTAGTTATTCCGGCATTCACTTTTATAACCGGAATACCCTTATAGAGCCATTGCCATAATCTATACAAATATTGTTTCATAAAGTTGAAAGAATTAGCCAAAATTTATATTTATCGTGTTACCTCAAAATTCCCCATTTCTCTAATTTAAAAAGGACACGTTCCATAAACCAGACAAGCCCCCAAAGATGATGGCGTTTGAGACGATCATATTGAGACATCGGGAAATGGTAACGATCATAGTCCTTCAATATCCCTTGCGGCACCATTTCTTTGAGCAAACGATTGCGTTCTTCGTTCAAGATATCCTTTCGCGTCTCAGAAATACCATTCATATCAAAGTGGGTAACAATGATATTTACATGTTTCGTCGTAGCTTTCCCCAACACTATGGATTGCATATAAAATTTCCAATCGGAGCATATTTTCAGCGTTTCATCATAAAGACCATACTCTTCAAAAAGAGAACACTTGATATAAGCAGGACTATGATTAAGGCAACCACGATAGAACATATTTAGCGTCACATCATCATTTCTGCTGCTTCTATCCACATACTGTTTTACTCCTATCTTTAGCATATCGCCATATAACACATCAATCCCGCCTTCCATCGCTGCCATCATACGCTCCGTTACATCAGGTGCTGCGAGAGAATCACCTGAATTAAGGAATTGACAATAATCACCGGTAGCCTTACGGATGCCTTTATTCATGGCATGATAAATGCCGTTATCTTTCTCCGAAACCCATTTAATAGTATGTTTAAAAAACGGATCTTTCTCTTTCTCTGACTGGTCGGCAGAAACATACTCCATAATAGTTTCGACTGATCCGTCTGTAGAGCCGCCATCGATGATGATGTGCTCAATATCATGATAGCTCTGCTCTGCTACAGAAGCCAATGTATTACGCAAGCCTTCTGCGTTATTATAATTGATTGTAACTATTGATAATTTCATACACCCTACACTTTACACCTTACACTTCATTTATCGTATTTTTCGATAAATGCATCTATATCATTAAACATCGTCTTAATATCTTTCAATTTCTCCTCATCCCAGTTCCACCATTGGATTCGCTCCAATGCCACAATTTGATCTTTTGTAAAACGATAGCGCTTAATCTCTATCGGGCAACCGACTGCAATCGCATAAGGCGTAATATCTTTGCTCACTACCGATCCTGCACCTATCACCGCACCATCACCGATCGTCACGCCATCCAATACTGTTACATTTGCTCCGATGAACACATCATTACCAATCTTCACGTGCTTATGCTCAATAATCTCACCTCGATAGAATATTGGATGCGTACTGATGCCGTTCGTAGGATGAATACCCAAGCCGCAGCAGAAGTTAGGACCTATTGAGCAGAACTTACCTATTGTGGTATTTGCTACTTGCGCGTTCTTTGCGAAATAAGAATAGTTACCCAACTGCACATTATGCAGGTAGTAAGGAACCACTGCATACGCATTCTTCCCTATAGTCGTCTCGCTACGTTCCGAACGCACCAACGAGAAACCGGTCGTCTTATCCTTTGGTATAATCGGCTCGTCCAGCCAATTTCCCAACAACTTCTGTATACAATACTTAATTGATTTCATTTATTTAAACCAAGGTCCTTGGTGATTAAGTTTTCTTTTGATATACCTATTCATTAAATACAAACCTCTCCGCATAACATTATGAACTCCATAATCATATGGTGCAACAAAACGCTTCATCAATTCAAAATCTTGCGACTTATCCAATTTAATTTCGCTCGGGGGTACAAGTGGCATAATAGCGGATGCCGGTTGCATTAACATGGAGCTTTGTGCTTGCGTATGCGTAGCATCTTCCCCATATCCTATATTAGATACTAAATTAACCGATGGTGCTACTGCTAACATATGTGCCTTCCAACATGAGAAATAGAACTGGTAATCCCAACTGGAATTATTCATCTGATCTCGTTTCACCATGTTATATATAACCCACCAGTATTCTTTTTGACGCCATGACATACAGTACTCTTGTAAGATCTTCGCAAAATCAACTTTCGATATTGAACTCAGAGTATAATCAAAATGCTTCCAAGTCCTTCTCCACGTTGCCCATCCCCATGTCTGATGATGTCCGCCGGAATAAACATAGGATGACGTCCCTTGAGTCTTGATGTAATTACATCCTCCTATAAATCCTATTCGCTCATTGTCCTTATATCGCTCCAATAACTCCTCGCAGTACTCAAAGAAGTCAGGATGCGGCAAACAGTCATCTTCCATGATGATGCCCTGTTCTACATTCTCGAAGAACCATGTAATTCCGGCTACTGGGCCCGGACCACAGCCGAGATTCTTATCTTGATAGAGCGTATGCAATTCGCATGGCCAATCAACTAATTCTTTTACAACATCCCGTACTTCTTGCACTTTGATTCGATCATTCTCATTCCCTTTTCTTGCTCCGTCTTGACATACAAACAACTGCGTAGGCTGTTGCTTACGTATCTCCGCCAACACCTTCCGCACATGATCCGGACGATTAAACGTAATTAATAATATCGGTGTCTTGTACATAGTCCTATATAATTTCTAAACCAACCACTTTCCTATTATACGTAACTTGCTGATAATCAGCGAAATACCCCCCCCTATAACAAACACGGCCATTACGCATAAAGGAATCAATATCAATGGGTTATGTATAAATCGGTGCATCCTGAAAAAAACTTCTATTAACACAAACATGTGCACCATATAGATACCTAATGATACCTTTGAACATTCTGTTATTGCCTTCGTCCACTTATGCTCTTTTACTGGATGACGTAACGCGAAATAAAAAACAGGGAGAGCTGTGAGTATGACATTTGGAGACTCATATGTAGAACCAATGTCACATAGCGACATCATCACTCCCGTCATCACAATAGATAACAACCCTATTCCATATAGCCCATACTCCACCTTTCGGGGAAACTTCAGAATAGATAAATAGTACCCCCATAAACAATACCCCACAAAATCCGTGAATACGTAATCCGTAAACACTACTGGCAATTCCACAAAATTACCCAAGAAATAATAGATACGGATAAACAACCATATCCAACAAGCGTATGCCAACACTTTTTCATTCTGCGCAACTAGCCTCAGCACCGGCATAGAGATGTACAAACCGATACACATCCCCATATACCAGAAGTGACTATTCTGATTTCCAAACGGATAGAACTGCCAATGAAGCGTCAGTGCATAAAAGAGTGTCCAAAAGATAAGTGCCACCACCAATCTCGAAACTCTCTTTTTGAATAAGTTCTCTATCGTCAATTCTTTATTGGGATTCAACATGAAATACCCCGTCAGCATCACAAACACCGGCACCGACCATCTAACCAATGCATCAATAAGTTTGCATTCATACCACCATAGAGAACCATCCTCTACCATACCATGATAGATTGGAGAACCTGCCGTGTGAATCGTTATCACACCCATGCATGCCAAGACACGTAGTATATCAAGCGATATGTTTCTTTCTCCCGTCATTATTCTTTCTGTCTTTACGAAAAGTACACATCCGTATCCTTTCCTTTATTAAAAAGCTTGATCCTAATATACTTCTTAAACAAGCTATAATCCTTCGGCCATGGGAAATCCGTAAACGATGCATCCACATGGGTTGCGTATAATTTGCGCTGCTCTCGAATCTGCTTCGCACACTGGAAATAATCCCATATACTGCACCGCGTCAAAATGTTGTCGAACGGCAGCACCGACTTCAATGGATCTAAGATACATGCCTTGGCATATTCAGTCAATCCTTGAACCTTTAGATACTCCAAGAATGGACGAGCAAACATAAACGACTTATTCCTGAAATTCCAAAAGTGCAGTATCTTTCCTTCCGATGCAAATACCGGACTCATATAAATCAACGTATTCCATACATCCGGCAAACGCTGAATAATATGATTACACATGATATTTGCTTTTCCTAATGCGGGTTGGTCAATCTTCACGCCCTTCTTTTCTCCCTCTTGCCATACTGTATGCCATGTTTTCCAAAGTTCATGCACTTCAGGCTCGTCTTTCGCACAAATCACTCCGCTATTGAAATACCATTCCTCTTGCATCACATCATAGTCCAACTTGGACGTATCAGTCACAAGCGTCTTCTTTAACCGATCATCATAGTCACGTACGTGCAGATGCTCATCCGGTACCATCGCCACCAATGCTTCGCAGTCATCTATCTCCGCTAAGGAACGCATACATATCGTATCGCAATCGATAAATAGCATATCGTCTTTCACCAACTCCCGCACATGTGACTTAAGCCAACGGCTACGATAGTGCATCGTTGCTTCATCCTCGAATGTTGTCACCATCTCCTCTGATATGTATTGCAACACCTCTCCACGAATCTTATCTTCATGGAGCATTGCACTTGTCTTATCATCCGTCAGTAGCACAATCGTCGCATCCGGATTATGATAACGTGCCGACCAAACAGCCATCAAAGCCTGTTCGATATACGTCGCTTCAGGTGCACATGTTAAAACATACACAAGTTTGGTCTTCATGCTGTAGCTCTATTCTTTGCTTTTAGTTCGTCAATATACACTTTAGCGTGATTCATATCACTGGTTTGTTCATCTCCGGAATGTCGTTTGGTTTGTACATCACCAAGATAGATAGTATCATCCTCTACTGTAAAATAAACTCTTAAACCATTAAAGGAATGGTGTCTTAGTTCATAAACACCTTGAGCTCTTTTGGATTCGCAGTCCTTAATATTTATATCATCCACTCTAACTTCCGGGAATAGCCATCCATTATCAAATAGGTATTTAAACCGACTATTTATTAATTCACGTGCTTCTTGGATTTGCTTCTTATAATCTTCTATAAATTGAGGAGTAAATAAGCATCGTTTATCGCCAAATGTATCATGCTTTAAAGCGCCAAGTTCGGTTTGAATAAAATTCTCTTTTTCGTCTACCTTGTCAACAACATAATCAATATTAGCACCGTAGAAATTGATGAGAGATACTATATTCCCATTAGTCCGATGCTCTATTACTATTTCGTTCTGTTTAAGGTACTTAGCTATCGGTATGGAATATAATATCCACCCCGCCAAACCAGCCAAATAGGGATTAACCGCGTCCTCCCCGTTCAATACATAATCCCATTCCACTGGATCCGCTCCCTCCCATAAATGAGCCGGCAGATGGTCGTTTATAGGATATTTACCGAATGTAGCACCGGCATGTCTTATGAGTTCTTTATCTTTGAGCGATAGAAGCAATACCTTTAACGTAGTTTGTGCTACTTGTATTTGCGAAGGTAAGTCTTCGAGAACCAATGCCGGAGCAATCGAATCAGTGCGTCTTTCCCTCAGTTTCATGAATTGACGGAAACATATCTCAAAAGTATCCGGTAAATCTTCGGAATAGGATTTTGGCAATATAGTATTGAAATAAAACTGCACCATCTTACATTAGTTTGAAAGCATTTATTTCAAATTGGTCGAACATTCCTTTTGGCCATGTGGCTATTCGACCACTACAATCCATCATGCATATCTCTTTTTGAGTATTCTTCAGTTTATCCAACTCAAACCAGTAAGTTACTACTTGATCACAAAGACGATTATCGGATTCCTTAACGGCGATGCGAATACCATCGAAGAAATGATCACTATGTGTTTCTACAACCACTTGGACACCTGCTTGCACAGCCTTGGCTACCAAGGATGCTATTTCCACTTGGCCACGCGGATGAAGGTGTGCTTCGGGATTCTCTAAGAGCACAATTGAATTTTCTCGCGTAGAAGCTAATAACAATGCCACTATAACAGGAAGTGTATAACTTAGGCCAAAGCCGACATTATTGGCTCGATGGTCATCAAACAAGGAATAGGATGAATCAGAAGCCTCTTTAATTTCCCAGTCAAACTTCACATCAGGCGAGATTGTGCCAAGCCATGCACGAACATTATAAAGCAATGTATCTCCTTCTGCATTAGGGTGACGCAAGACTTCAGGAATAATCAAATTTTGATTTTCGTTAATACATTTCAATACATTTTCCCCTAATTCGTCCAATTCAGCATCTTTATGTACAGTAAGCGACACTTTAGGACCAAATCTACCTGCCGAAACATAGATTATATCTGGGAAAGTCTCATATTCGCCATATATGCCATTTTCGTTATATCCAATAAAGTCTGTTCCGTCAGAATTAGCAGAGATATTCCACGATGCCACATATGGATTTTTTAGAGCTCGATAATCTCCATATCCATCCAACAGGGGATTTTTAAGTCCATGTGCAGCATTGTTCAATATGCGAATAGCTTGAATGACGCTACTCTTTCCGCTACTGTTTAATCCCGTCAAAATGGTTAGAGGGTATAAACTTAACTCCTCATCAATATATGACTTGAATCCTGCGAGTTCAATTTTTTTAATCATGACTATACATATCTATTAAATTGGTCAATTTCATATATCTATCCTTCACCGAATTATACCGCATGCTATCGCGTGAGATGGCTACTACGAATTCCGGTTGCAATAATAGTTTACCATAATCCATAAAGAACATATCCTTATTCGACAATAGAGATTGGAACTTGGTTTCTGATATACCCGCTAATAACACACCCCACACCTCAAATAAGGCTTTATTTATAGGACTTCTTCGGTGTCCCGGAAGACTTTTTCGGAATGCACTTGCGCCGAAAAGTTTCTGTGCTCTAATCATAGCCATACGGAATTTTTCTACGATATCTTCATCGCGCAAAATAGAAATCAACGTAGTTACATCCATTCCCTTATGTCGTTCTTGCAATTTCTTAAAATCTTTGGTATAGAAATCCGGCATAGCATTAATGATAATCATCGTATCGGACAACCAATTGTCCGTTGATGTAGAACGGGAAAACTTTTCCGGCTTACGGACAAAGAAGGAGATTAATCGCAGTGCCAGTTCCTTATCCTCCATGCGCTCAGATCTAATTTTTCCCGTAGCCTTGGAAAATTCTGGAAGCGTTACTAACTTTGTAAGAAGTTTTGTCGCACGTCCTCCATATAGCGCATTACGTATCTCTTGGCTACTTAACGGCATACCACCGGTGTTGATACGCCGGAAGATATTACGACGTACTACTTCCGGCGTACCGGGATTGATAATTGTGAATCTAAATTCAGTCTCCATGAGACGATTTTTTAGATAGAGAGGTAGATCGTTCATGGTCTTACCTTCATAATCCGTCCAAAATTCCAAACCAACCAAGTGCATACCATCACCCTTTTTCTGTAGGTTCTTTTCCGGATTCTTTAAATACTCTTCGCCCAATATAAAATCGCGGAATGTAGATAACCGCTGTAATCCGTCCACTACGGTAAGATTTCCCTTTTCATCACTAGACACATAAAACATAGGGATAGGGATTCGCAATAGCAAAGACTCAATCAAGCGGCTTTTGCGTTCGTCATCCCACACAACACTACGTTGAAAATCAGGAGAAAGAGTAATAGTGCCTTGTTCGATACGAGCAAGTACTCGATCCATCGTCATAGGCTTACTATCAATAGATATCTTATCAGGATTGAACGGATTCTCGTCATCGTCATATATATCTTCTTTTTCTCGATGCAAGCGAGATGGAGAGTCCTCATCTAATTCGAAGTCGGACTCTGACTCTACGCCAGAGAACTCCTGCATCAGATAGATAAATGCCAACTTATCCAACTTTCCTTTAATCAAAATAAGGGGTTCAGCGAATATATTTTCAGCATCTTTACAAACGAAAGACGCTTTATCATCGCAATCCCTATCCAACGCAGCAAAGCGACGACCATTCTCATCTACTAATGCATATCCATCTCCATATTCACCAATGTGAAGATCTACGGATTCACCAGAAAGTAATTTAAAATTCATTGATATCGTAATTATATTGGGTTAGTATTTCTATTTACAATGATTCCATTAGGAGTTAAACAGCCATCAAAACCTATTCAAAATATGTTGGTTCAGGAGCGCAAATTAAAACATATACCAGTTTGGTCTTCATTTACGTCCGAATTTGTATTTATACCATTCAATACTCAGCAATTTCTGAGCGATCCAGCGTTGATAGTTATACTTGAACCATACAGATGGATGTCTGCCTAACAAGCTATTACGTTTTAGCAAGTTTGCCACGTAACTCAACGTATCCACAAATCCCATTTGCTCCGGCCAGAACCAACGGCGAACTACTTCGGCATAATCGACATGTTTTGTCGGACAGGGTGCGTGATTTGTGGTTATTGCATCCATGAATACCTTATTGAATTGCTCCGGCTTGATAGTTGATTGGTATGCTAAATCACCTTGTTGCTTGCGATAAGCAGCATCATTGATGAGGCGTTTTGCCTCAGCTAAGAACAACTCTTTATCCATAAACGAGATTTGCAAATCCGGATTATTATAGTTCAATGCTTGCTCTGTCTCATCGTCATCTGTTCCAGGGAGGTAGTACTGCAAAATAGGTTTCTTATTCATCGCAGCTAACTGCGAAGTCAGCGAACCACATATCGGACACGTACCCATGAAAATATCACAATGCGCAAACACGTCATTGATATCCGGACGGAATCCGATGAAGTAGAATTGTTTCTCTAGATTATTCTCCTTCACAAACCGCTCCAAGAACTCCTGCTGCGTCCGCAATCCGTTCTTCGTCGCAAATAGCAATACGGCCTTCGGATTCTCTTGCAGCACACGCTTCACCAAATTCCAATACGTATAGTTCGGATCCAGCGTCTTGTAGAAGTCTCCTCCCGAGAACAATATCACGCTATCTTTTGGTAACTCCGGGAATCCTCCAAACGGATTACCGTCTTTTACAGGATAAAACGGGACATATAGTTGCTGCTCCGGTTTAATACCACGACGTTCACGAGATACAGCAACACCAAACGGACGGAACTCCAAACTATAATCGATCACAGACTTGCCTAACCAGAAGCATTGGTCATCTAAGTTACTTCGATACGTTTTGACTTCTTTCGGCGTTCGGGCTATCACCGGCAAGAACTGCGAACAAGGTCCTATATGCGCTATCACTTTCGATGGGGCATATGCAATGATTTTATCATATACATTCTTGCACCAGTTATCTATCGGCTGCACATTCTGTGGTAACACTTGATACGTCAACTTCGGATACTTCGATATGCGTTCAATGATATTCTTATGCGGACTGGATGCTATATCCTTCGATGTGATATATAATATCTCTTTTCCGGCATCTACCAATGCATCAATGTATTGCAGCACCAGCACATATGACGTACACCAGTCATCGATTATAACCACACGACTATCGTCTATCGACAGGCTCTGTCCCGTATCGACTTTAGTTCTCTCTGGCATCCATTGCCAAGCCAGCAGTTGAAGCAATTGCTCCAATTCATCATCTGCATATTCCAAATTAAACTCGATAGCGAGTCCTATGGCATCCTTCATCGCATGCCACGCCTCAACGTATCGCTGCGCCTTGCACTCCGCAAAAGCCTTCTGTTTCAATAACGCGTAAGCCTTCTTAATATCTGATATGGTTAATTTTGTTGAAATCATGCAAATTGGTTTATCTTATCTACCACATACTCCATCTGTTCCTGCGTCATGCACGGACTGATGGGCAGCGACAACTCGCTATCTGCCAACATCTCCGTAATCGGTAACGACAGTTGCGGCACGTTCCATGCTTCCTTAGCATAGCACTCTTGCTTATGCGGCGCAATGGGATAGTGGATGACGGTGCCGATCTCCTTCTCTGCCAAGTAATCATGCAACGCGTCACGTTTGCCATCCTTCACCAGCACCGGGAACAGATGATATACGTTGTTCTCGTCCGGCAAGCGCAAAGGCAGTTCAATCAGCGGATTGGCGATATGCGCATAGTAGTACGAAGCCACCTCCTGTCGGCGCGCCACATCCTCGTCCAGATACCGCAGCTTCACGTCCAAAATCGCAGCCTGAATCTCATCCAATCGGCTGTTCCGTCCCGCATATTTGAACACATACTTGCGTTGCGACCCATAGTTGGCCAAAGCACGCACAGCAGCAGCCAGTTCCGGATCATTGGTCGTCACTGCTCCGGCATCACCCAAAGCTCCGAGGTTCTTACCCGGATAAAACGAGTGTCCGGCAGCGTCTCCGATAGAACCGGTGCGCTTTCCATGCCAGGTACAACCATGTGCTTGTGCGTTGTCCTCAATAAGTTTGAGGTTGTATTTCTTGCATAATTCCGCAATCTTATCCGTCATCGCACACCGTCCATACAGATTTACGATACAGATAGCTTTGGTACGCGGAGTAATTGCCGCTTCGATCAGACTATCGTCGATCTCCAGCGTCTCGCGGCGTGGTTCAATGAGAACCGGTTTGAGACCATTCTCCGTAATGCCCAGGATCGTTGCGATATACGTGTTAGCAGGAACGATCACTTCCTCCCCCGGCTGCATGATGCCTAACTCGATGTACGCACGGAAGATCCATATCAGTGCATCTAAGCCATTCGCACAACCAATACAATGCTTTGCGCAGATATAGTCAGCATAATGACGTTCAAACTGTTCGTTCTCCTTGCCCTGCAGATACCATCCGCTGTCGATGACTCGGCGTGCAGCCTCACGGATCTCGTCTCCGTGCATCATGGTGACGTCATGTAATGATAAGAAAGGAACTATCATATTACTTTCGGAATTCTTTAAAGTCATTGTAATCTCTTATATAATCGTTTGCATCATACACTTCGGATGCCAATACGACACAGACGGCACCGGAAGAGAAGTCATTCAGCGTACGCCAAATGCCCGGCTTAATGAGCAAACCTTGGTACGGACGATTGAGCGTAAACGCCTTCTTATTCGTTCCGTCGTCCAACGTCACCGTAAACGAACCGGATGCAGCGATGATCAGTTGGTACAACTCCTTATGCGCATGTCCGCCTCTATCTGCTCCTCCCGGCACATCGTACAAATAATAGATACGCTTCGCATCAAACGGCACTTCCTTCCCATTCTCCACTACAGAGATGTCTCCTTTGCGTTGGGAATGATGACGATCGAGTTCCACGATCTTACAATCCTCAACAGAGTATTTGGAGATTGTGGATTTATGATTTATGATTTCAGATTGCAAATTTGCCTTTTCCTCGTTGGGAGTCCAAGCACGCAGTTCGTCCATCGAGCGGACTGCATCGGACGGATCATAGAACGTTGAGGCTGCGATTACGGCTACGGAATTGGTGGAGAAGTTATTGATGCTGCGCCACGTTCCTGCAGGGACATACACGCCCATATACGAACGGTTCAGCGAGAATTTCCACTCTTGCTTGCCATCGCGTACCACCACATCGAACGAGCCGGACATGGCGACGATGAACTCCTCCGTCGTCTTATACGCTACGCCACCTCGTTCTTCGCCTCCGGGCACATCATAGATCCAGTGCACACGCTTAATAGCAAACGGCAACTGCTTGTCGTTCTCGAAGAAAGACAAGTTGCCTCGATCGTCGAGGAACTTAGGCAGCTGTATCAATCTTGGTTCTTTCATCTTATTTGATCATCTCATGTTTCATGTTCAGTTCCGGACGGATCAATCCCGGGTGCTGGCCCAAGATAATATCGCCTACTCGTTCTTCGGTGAACTCCACCTCGAAGTTATAATTCAAATCGCCCCACATCAGGTGCGCTTCGTTCTCACCGAAGAAGATGCGGAAATAGTACTTTCCGGCATTGAGCAGATGTTTCGGGATGCGGAACGAGATCTGTTGCTCCCCTACCTTCGAGTCATGGTTCGGACTGAAGTTCAGCCAACGGTGGAACACCACCAGGTCATCGGCTGTGCGCAACTCAAAGGTGCAGTCGATCATGCTGTTCGCCACATAATTGTAGAACTGCAACTTCACATCGATATCGCTATCGATTGTGATCCTGCCTCCCTTGCTGTCGCTTACCTCCATGCTCCGGATACGGATCTTATCGTTACCCGGAGCTGTCCGTAAGTCGTCGAAGTACATCTTCTCCGAATTCTCGCTATATCGGCCGATATA
>JAEEGL014412344.1_pt1 | contig 18542 bp, 16 predicted proteins | sample 9134231 | NCBI WGS metagenome assembly JAEEGL01 (sample SAMN16246548, study PRJNA631951) | gut metagenome | biome: gut microbiome; feature: rumen; material: fiber-attached | host: Bos | place: Iran: Karaj | collected 2018-10 | reverse complement strand
CATTGATATAATCTTATTTCGTAAATTAACAATAACACTACGTAATAAATCTGTACCAATATGAGGATGATTACTATAAAGAATATTTTTAGGAGCCCCACAATCAATAAAAGTTTCCATAACCATTCTTCCACGATTATTAATATCTTTAATTAAAGTATTTAATTTACCATCAGAAAAAGTTCCCGCTCCACCTTCACCAAAAGAAATATTACTTTCACTATTTAATTTATTTGTTTCAAAGAAAATATTAACATCATTAACTCTTTCTTCAATACATTTACCTCTTTCAATAATTAATGGTTTATATCCCATACATACTAAATTATAAGCACAAAACAAGCCTGCTGGACCACTACCCACTATTATTGGTCTATTAATAAGTTCATTAGTACCTGTACTAATAAATTTATAACATCTATTTGGTGCAACACTAACATCTTTATATTTTTTCTTTAAAATAATATTTTCATTTTTAACATTTATATCAACTTCATAGACAATCATAATATTATTTTTATCACGAGCATCTATTGATTCACGAATTATTTTTATTTCTAATAAATCTTCTTTATTTATTTTTAATCTATTTATAATTTTATTTTTTAATTCATCATAATTATTATTCAATAAATTAATTTTAATATTTTTGATATTAATCATTATGATCACCTATTGCTAAAGCTGCAAGATAACCTGTTATAAAAGCAAAAGACATATTATATCCACCACAAATACCATCAACATCTAATATTTCTCCTGTTATATAAAAATTAGGTACAACAAGAGATTCCATTGTCTTTTCATTAATTTCAGAAAGAGGTACTCCACCAGTACAAACTTGGGCATTTGAGTAATCATTACTACCTATTACATCAACACGAAAATCATTAATTATTTTACTTAGTCTTTCTTTCTCTTCTTTTGTTAAATCATTATAATAACGATTACCATCAATATTACTTAGTTTTAAAAACAAATTAATTAATTTTTTATTAAAAATAGTCTTTAAACTATTAATAAGAGGTTCATCAATATTACGTTTATCCATAAACTCTTTAAAATCTTTTTGAAAGAAATCAATCGTTACATAAAAATCTAAATTCTTTGATAAAGCTTTATTAGTTATTCCACTTATATCAAAGACACAAATTCCACTTATACCATCCCTAGCTAGTTGAATTTCGCCAACACTTTCTTTTCTTAAACGATTGTTAATAATTAATCTTACTTTAGCTTGACTTCTAACACCATCCCAATCATTTAAATATGTTCCACGACATTTTAATTTAGTTAAAGCTGGTAATACGGGATTAATAGTATGAGTTAATCCTTTTAATAAAAAATATGAATTACATTCTTTAACGGATGCAAGGCTACCTGAACTAATAATTAATTTATCACAAGTAAGATCTCGATTAGTTGTTTCTAAATAAATCTTTTTATTAACAATACTTACTTCGGTTACTTCTTCATTTAATAAAACTTCTACACCTTTAAGATTATTTACCAAAACATCTCTTATACTACTAGCTTCTCTACTATTAGGATAATAATAACCATCTTTAATTGTTGGATAAATTCCTAATGAGAATAAATAATTAAGACAATCTTCTTGATTAGATAAAATACTATCTAATTTATCTTTATCATCAGTTTCGTAAAAGCGACTTTCTAAATTAGTATGCCAAAAATTACATTTACCATTACCTGTTTTTAGTATCTTCTTACCACATTCATTATTCTTTTCAATAAGAATAACTTCATGTTTGTGTCTTAAAATAGAAGCTGCTAGCATACCTGATACACCAGCACCAACAATAACTATTTTCATACAGTCTCCTTATTCTTCTTAAATTATATCACTCATTAAAAATGATATCATATATGTCATCTAAATTAATTTCTTTTTTATCGATGAAAACAATTTTTTTATTTGCAATATCTATCTTTCTTATGTTACCTTTATATTCTTTGTAACTACCACCATTTTTTTTAATATCTTTTATAAAATAATAAACAATTATTTCTGGTTTTTCTTTTATATGTTCCATAATTATTTGCAATTTCATATCAATAATTGATTTCATATCTTCTGATAATAATTTTTTTTCTTCTGTTAATCTTGATGTTTCATTTATAGAATCCGCAAATCCTGTTAAAGCCGCAAATGGCGAAAAAGTAGAAGCTCGAGATTCTATAGACATTCTTTGATGTTTTTTAAATTCAAAATGAGGAATATTAATAATATCACTATATTGATTCATCCTTTATGTCCACCAACTTCCTTATTTCTTTCAATTGTTGTAGCTCCATCTTCTAAATCCATACCTTTAATTATGGCATTTTTTCCATATTTATTTTTTATATTAATAATTGTTCTTTGAATAATTCTTTCTTCTTTTTCTGATTCTAATTCTTTTTCTTTCTTTTTATCTTCTTCCATATTATTAGAGAATAAATCAAATTGTTTATATATTTTTTTATCAACAACTTCATTTTCATTAATTAAATTACATACTGTAATATTAATTCTTCTTGTTAATAACTTCGAATTTACAATTCGATTATAAAGTTTAATAACCGCTTCCATAATAATTTTTGTTGATGAAGTATAATGATCTAATCGAATCGTTCCATGGGCTTCCTTTGGAACCATTCTTCCATAAAAATCTTTCTTTATTTCACCATTATATTCACACATAATCTTTGGATTATCTAAATTAGAGCCATCATAAAATACCGTTAAAACAATTTGATTAGTTACAAAATGTTTATTGACCATTTCTAAAGTTAATAACTCTGTCATTTCATTAACAATTATTTTTGTTTTTTTATAATCATATGGTTCATGAAGAACTTGTCCTGATGACAAGCAGTTTGACTTAGGCTTATAGTTCTTGATATCTTTCATTGTACAAGGTTCATAACCCCATGCGTGATCAATTAAAATTTCGGCGTTTACACCAAAGAGTTTAAATAATTTATCTTCATCATTAATTGAGCATAAACAAATATCACCCATCGTGTGCATACCATTTTCAATTAATCGTTTAGAGATACCTTTTCCTACTCTCCAAAAATCGGTTAAAGGTTCATGTTCCCATAACAATTTTCGATATGTCATTTCATCAAGCTTTGCGATTCTTACACCTTGTTCATTAGCTTTTACATGCTTAGCAACAATATCCATAGCAACTTTAGCAAGATATAAATTGGTTCCAATACCACCTGTTGCAGTAATACCAGTTGTATTATATACATCCTGAATAATAGTTGTTATTAATTCTTCACCTTTCTTTTTATATAGTTTCAAATAATTTGTAATATCTAAGAAACATTCATCAATCGAATATACGTAAATATCTTCTGGTGCTAGATACTTAAGATAAATATTATATATTTGATTACTATATTTCATATATAATTTCATTCTTGGAGTTGCAACAAGATAATCAAGTTCAAGACGAGGATTATTTTTCAAATCAATATCATTATATGACTTACCTATAAAATTACCTTTTATAGATCCTTTTCTTTTTTGATTAATTTCTTTTACTTTTTGAACAACTTCAAAAAGTCTAGCTCGGCCACCTAAACCATATTGTTTAAGAGATGGCGTTACTGCAAGACAAATTGTTTTTTCTGTTCGTGATTTATCAGCAACAACTAAATTAGTTGTTAAAGGATTAAGTTTCCTTTCAACACATTCAACAGATGCATAAAAACTTTTTAAATCGATACATGCATAAACCATAATATCACCTATTTTTTCAATTCATTTACTCTTCGTAGAATCTCTTTAAAGTTTTTTTCTTGACCAATCTCTGTTGGATGATAATAATGTTTATTCTTTAATGGTTCAGGCATACATTCCATTTTGGCAATATGATTCTCAAAATTATGAGCATATTTATATCCTTTACCATTCCCCATTTCTTCATCAAGTTTGGTAACCGCGTTACGTAGGTGCATTGGTACCTTTACATCCATTGTTTTCTTAGCGTCCCCACTTGCTTCACCATAAGCAACTTCCAATGAATTACTCTTTGGACAAAGAGATAAATAAGTAACACATTGCGTTAATATAACATTACACTCGGGAACTCCGATATAATGACATGCATCATAACACGCAACTGCTTGTAATAAAGCATTAGGGTTAGCTAACCCTACATCTTCAGATGAAAAACGAATAAGTCTTCTTGCAATATAAAGTGGATCCTCACCTGACTCTAACATACGAGACATATAATAAATAGCAGCATCTGGATCACTATTTCGCATTGATTTATGAAGAGCGGAAATTAAATTGTAATGCTCTTCTCCATTTTTATCATATAAAAATACTTTATTATCTAAAATTTTATTAATATTTTTATCATTAATTGTTTTCTTACCTTTTTCAATTGGTGTTAAGTTAATAACATTTTCTAAAGTATTTAATGCGCCTCTTGCGTCACCCGAAGAATTACTAGCAATTAGTTTTAGTACACTATCTGTTACTTTAACATTTTTATAGTCTTCATTTTTCTTTAAAGCACGTTTTAGTATACCAACTAAATCATCAATTGTTAAACTGTGAAGAGCATAAACTTTACAACGCGATAACAAAGCGGAATTAACTTCAAAAGAAGGATTCTCAGTGGTTGCCCCAATTAAAATTATTAATCCACTTTCAACATGAGGTAAGAATGCATCTTGTTGAGCTTTATTAAATCTATGAATTTCGTCTACAAAAACAATTGTTTTACGATTATTAAATTGGTTAAGACGCGCTGTTTCTACAATTTTTTTAATATCATTAACACCACTAGTTACCGCACTAACTTCATAAAAAGCAGAACTAGTTTCATGAGCAATAATCTTAGCTAATGTTGTTTTACCAACACCTGGAGGTCCAAAGAAAATCATTGATGTAATACTATCACTTTCAATCATTTTTCTAATTGCTGAATTAGGACCAACCACATCTTCTTGTCCAAAGAATTCATCCAAAGTTTGTGGTCTCATTTTATAAGCAAGTGGTTTAAAATCATATTTCTCTTCTTCAACATCAAATAAAGTATTCATACACCCTCCGTTTCTTATATTATATCAAAAAATAAGTATTTATTTACAAAACATAACAAAAAAGAAATCATTTTTTTGATTTCTTTTTTAATACATTATTAATTATCTAACCCTGTTTTTTTTTTCTAAAAACTCATTAAATTCCTTTTTATAACCTTCACCAACTAATGGTATTGAATTTTCAACTTTTTCATATAATTCATCAATATTTTCGACATTACTAACATCATATCCTAAAAGAGTCGAAATAACAAGAGAAAACAATTCCAAATCATTTGTATTAGATAACATTATCAAAGCGTTTAATTGATTTTGATTTTGAGAGTCATTAAGACAATCAACAAATCTTTTTTGCCATAAAACTGATTTGTTTGGCAACTCTTTGAAAAGTTTTTTCCAATCCTCTTCAGAAAATTCCTCTAAACACCCAATTGTATATTCGCAAACGGAATCATACCACATGGACAATGTTGACTCATCGTCATATTCACACCCTTCAATATTATAATTTAAACAATCATACAATTTAATCACCTCCCTAATTAATTAAATGTATTTGGCCTTTTAGTATTTCCACTAGGAGATTTTGGATATATTGATTTAATTTTTCCATTTTCAATTTGAATTTCTAATAAAATAGTCTCTCCAGTACGAGGATTAGTATATTCATATGAATAATATGCACCAGTCAAAAGAGTACGTTCTTTATTATAATTTGTTTGATAATGCTTTGGTTTTTCTTTTTCCATATCAGCATAGAAGGCATCAAGAGCTGCTTTAACATCGCTTTCTGTCCATGAACTAGGGAACAACGTACTAAATTTCTTTGAATTCTTCATTGTTGCACCAGCATATCCCCAATTTACTGATATATTACCATTGCTATCAGGTTTGATTATAACTGTCGTACCATCACTTTTTGTAATAATCATGTTCCCAGTAGTACTATCTATTTTACAATCTCTAGGATATATGATTATTTCATTATCTACTACAATTTGAATAGTTCCATTTTTAAATTGATCTATAAATGAATCAGTAAAATGTAAGCCAGCACCACGCCCGTTGTCTGAAGTCCTTTCACCATTTAGATGAATATTAACATCATCCCAATTATAAGTAGGTTTAGTTTCGGTTTTGATACCAGTAATTCTATCTACCCAATACTCTACTCCATCTATTTCAACTCGCTCTAATCGGACATCAGAATTACGTAAATTGCTTTCTAAGAACAAATCGTTTGGAATTGGATGTTTATCACCATTCTTATCAATTCGAAAAAATTCACCTGTATTTTGATCATATATCATGCTTTCACCAGGAAACAAACGAATATTGTAATTTTTTAGAGCAGCTTCATCAAGATTAACAATACCATCTTGAGTTGATACTCCTTGTAATGTTGATTCAAATGTTGAAACAGAATCAGCTTTTGCTGTTGATAATCCAAATGATCTAATTACACTTTCTGTAATATTAATTATATTTCCACCAAGTTCTTCTAGCATTCTCAAAATATCTTTTGGATTTCCAGATACCTTTGTTAAAACACCATTTATCATTACATTAAATGTAACATATCCACCAGACATAACCGCTGATGTTAAGAAACCATAAAAAGCCGAAATTGTGGCTTCATTTAAAGTTGCACCAAAATTGAATTCATCCCCAAAATAAATACTATTTAAAATATTTTCAATAAATGATTGAATAAATTCTTCTTTAGCTTCACCTAAACCAGATTTTAATAAACCTAATAATCCTTGAGCCTCTGATTCTTTGAAAGCACCACCAATGATAGGAATTTTAGATAAAAGCATCATCAATGTTGTTTCAGAAAGACCATTTAACAATCCATATGTAATAATCGCTAAACGACTTGCATCTCCTCTACTATAAGCTTGGGCCATAGCACTTCCAGCAGCACCCATACCTACTAAAGTAGAACCTGCTAAAGCCGCCCATTTAAAGGAATGACCAAATACACTAAATGTTGCTGGACCAACCAGTTTTCCAATTACTGCACCAGCAATCATTGGAACAGCCATACTACCAATTTGATTGGCAATTGTATAAGATATTTTATTTGCTGTTGCTTCTCCCGGTTCAATATTTGCTAATATTTCTTCAAATTCTCCTCTTTGACCTTTTGGCTTTTTAGCAGCTTCTAGCAATTGTAAGATAAACATATTCTTATATGAATATGCACTAACTGGAGAATCTCCCATTGATAATAAACTTTCAACATTATCAAACCATTGAATTATTCCATCTCCAAATGCTTCAAGAACACCTACACCACCATTTTCATACACAGATTTACAAGCCAAATCAAAGCCTTTTCTTTGATTTAATGTATCATGAAGTGCTTGCAAATATCCATCAATTTTACTTGGATCATTGTTTAAATAATACATTATTAAAGCGTATTCATCTTGTGTTAAATAGTTTAATAATCCGTTGTAATCACCAGGGTATTCACCATAATAGCCATAATTTTCAGAATCAACATCTTTAATTAAAGAGGCATTATTCAAATATTGTAGTATTTGTAAAACAGATTTTTTTACATCCTCACCAGAATATGTTTGTGTTAAATACTTCCAATATTCTCGTGAATTTTTATCTATTTCATAATCAGCTAATTTTAATTCTTTCTTTAACTCTTTCAAGGAATACTCAAGAGTTGCAATTTCTTCAACTAACGTTTTATACTTTTCAAGATCTTCCGAGACCTTCTTTACAATGTCGACAGTTAAACCATATTTTCCATTAGATTTTCTTGATATAACACCCTGTTCGACTAAAAAGTTTTTTACATAATTACGATACTCATTATATTTAGAAGAATCATTAACATCAATTGGATTATATGATTCACCTCTTGAATCATATCCTAAACATAATTCTTCTATAAATATCATTTCCATTTGCTCAATATTTGCACCTATATTCTTGTAATAATCTTTTTTACCATATATTTCATATAATGTGCTTTCAAATGAGCCACCATTTAAATAATTTATGAATCTTTCAAAAACTTTATTTTCCGTACAATAATCAACAATATTACTTAATGTTTCATAATCAAATTCTTCTCCATCATATACATTATTTCCTTCAATCAATCCAAGAGCTGATAAAAGTGGGAAAACCATTTGAAAATCATCATAACCAATTCTTTTAAACTCTTCATAAGCTTCTTTTAATTGATTTAACGTTTCATTTGCAGCCGCAATCATATCAGTAAGATATTGTTTTTGTTCTTCAACCGTTTGTTCTTGATACACTTTATTGTATCCTAGTGAAAATAATTGATCGATAATTGGACCCAACATTTGTCTTAAGCCTTCGTCAGTATCTTTTATCATGTCAACACAAGAACTAACTTTTACTTTTAAATCACCAACGTATTCTTTAATGAACTTTATTTCATCATTCTTTATTTTTCCGTTGGCACTATAAAATGATTGCAATTCTCCAGTTAAAGAACTTGCTATACCGGTAAACTCACTCTCTTCAGCAGCTTTTCCTTCTATAGATGTAAGTTTATCTAATACTTCTTCGAATTCTTCCTCATTAATATTTAAATTAATAGGTTTAGCATTAGCCGCTCTATTTAATCCTCTTCGATTACCGCCAACACTTGTCTGGCTTAAGTCATCATCTGAACTATCCAATTGGCTATCTAACTTATTTATTGCCTGGCCAAGAGTTGAATCAGCACTACAATAACCATTGAGTTTGTCACTTTCCATAAGTTTATCTGGATCGTTTAAAGTTTCTTCATCTATATCAGCATCAACAAAAACATAAATTCCATATTCTTCTATATATTTATATTTAACGTTCTTGTTATGAACTTCTTTGTATCTCTGTACAATATAATTTAGACCATCTTCATCTAATTCTTTATTATAATCTAAATCATCCATTTACATCACCCATCTCTCACGGTCATCATCTATGATGATTCATTACCACTATTTTCATCTTGTTGTTGTAATTTTAGTGCTTCTTGTCTTTCTTTCTCTTGTCTTTCAAATTCATTAGCTTGAGAAGTAACTAATAATACATCAGAATCTATTGTTGAAAGCCCATTACTAATAATTTCAATTATTTTTTCATTAGCTTCAACCGTTTTTAAAGTCAAATAATCTTCATTCGTATCAACATGAAATATCGAATTAATATCAATTAATTCATTACCATCTTCTACCAATTTTTCTTTTAAAGCATCAGCTTTGGCACTAAAATCAGCTGCCTCAGCAGGATATGGTGTATATGCCATTAATTACCACCAACCATTTCTTTTTCTTTAGCGAGTTCATCTTCATAAACTTCAACTATGGAATCTATTATTGGACCATAAGTTAAATAATTCTCATTAATATAGTTTTTCTTTTCATTTAAATATTCAATCATCTTTTCTCTAAATAATACCCCACTAGGTGTATCATATATTTCATCTGATTTTGTTATTTCTTCCAATAGTTTATCAATTATTCCTAAGAGATCTTCACCATAAATATTGATTTCACTTTTCATATTTTTAAGACTTTCAATACTATATTCCATACTATATGATTTCATTAGGATCCCTCACAATATCTAAATCTTCTTCGATTTCTTTCATTTTCTTTTCAAGTTCAGATAATGCATCATCATAATTAGTAACAACATTATCTAAAAAATCTAAATATGTTTCCAAAACTTTAGGAATTTTTTTTAGTTCATGCATTGTTGCATCATATCTACCCACAAAAGTATTACGAGCAACACCACTCCATAAAGCTTTTTTAGCTACTTTGTCCATTTTAGTAATCTTAGGATTTAATTCATTATTAATAATATCTTCTATGTAATCATTAAAATCACATAATTCATTAGTTTTTAATTTGTATTTCATATTATCTACCTACCATACAATTATCCAATATTATTATACAAAAAAAACATTATTCATTTAAAGACAATAGATTACTTTTAACATTATTTAACATTTAATTTTACATAAAAAAAAGGAATCATATTGATTCCTTATTTTGTTTTTGCAGAAACTTCTTCTTTATCATCAAATAATTGAGCACCTGATGCTTTAAAATTATATACAGGTTTTATAACACGTGTTACTTCAACCGTTGGTGTTATATGATATAAGATTTCTTCTAGTGATTTATAAACAAATGGTGCTTCATCAACTGTTTCTTCAGTAACAGATGTTGTATATATACCACTCATAGCTTCTCGATATTCTTCCAGATTAACGCGCTCTCTAGCTTCTTTTCTTGACATAATTCTCCCAGCTCCATGAGGTGCTGAATAATTCCAATCAGAATTTCCTTTTCCTACACCAATAATACAACCATCACGCATATTTATTGGAATAATTACTCTTTCTCCTTCGCGAGCTGAAATTGCACCTTTTCTTACAATATTATCATCAAAAGAAATATAATTATGGACAGATTCAAAGTAATCATCTAATTTCCATCCCATATGTTCTGTAATACGTTTAGCAATTGTGTATCGATTTAATACTGCAAATTCTTGACATATTTTCATATCATGTAAATATGCTTCACGATATTTTCCTTCTAAATAAGCAAATTCAGATGGAACTCTTGGTTCAAAATTTTCATATTCTTTAGCAAGATCAGTAAGAGCTTTTTGAATCTCTTGTTCACGACCTTCTTCTTTATATTGTTTTATCAATTGTTCTCTTCTTTCACTAAATTCAAGGATGCCATGATTACATATTTGATCAGCAAGATTTTGATAATATGCTGCAACTTGCGTTCCTAAGTTTCTAGATCCTGTATGAATTACTAAATATTTTTCTCCATCTTCAGCTTCATCAATTTCAATGAAGTGATTTCCTCCGCCTAAAGATCCAATTGCATTCTCAAGTCTTCCTGTATCTTTTAATCTACTGTAACAATATAATCTTGTTAAATCAAAATCTACTATTTTTTGATCGTTAACAGCAAGTCCATTAGGAATTGAACTACTAATAAAATCATCTAATTTCTTATAATCAATATCAACTTTTCCTAGTGATACACAAAGCATACCACAGCCAATATCTCCACCAACGATATTAGGAATAACTTTATCTCCTAAATCACCAGTAAAGCCAATAACACAACTTTTACCACTATGAACATCGGGCATTATTCTTACTTTACTATCACGAAAAGCATCTTGATCTAACAATTCATCTATTTGCCTTAAAGCTTCTTCTTCAATATTATCTGTGAATATTTTTAAATCTCTTTTATCTACTTTTTTTTTTAAATCATCCAATAATTTATTTAAATCAAATTCATATAAATTATTTTTATGATTTTTTATTTCTTCAATAATTATATTGTATCTATCCATAACAATTACGTCACAATTCATAAGATATTCGTTAATAGCATATAATGTTTCATCATGAAAATCATCTGCTAATAATAATATTATTTTTAATTGATTTATATCATTATAATCATTCAAAATAGATATCAATCGACTTTTCCATATATTTGATTTGTTTAACAATTCTTTAAAGAGCATTTTCCAATCTTCTTCAATAAAACCTTGAATAATTTTTTCTCCTTCTTCAATTGCTAAAGCATACCATGTTTCTTCATCGGAAATAGAATCTGTTTCATATTTTTTTATTAACTCATCTAATTTGCTATACATATATAATTCTCCTTTCAAAGTTGTTATTTACCAGCCTTCATAGGATGGCCAGTAATCAAATATTTATATTCTCCAGTAGCAGCATCTTTACTAACTACAACCTCGATTTCAATTCCATCAACTACTCCTCTATATAAACAATTTCCTGTACTAGAATTAATTGTTGGAACAGTTGAATGTATAACTTGGCTCATTGCATCATTAATCTTAGTTGAATCCCAAGAAGGTGGGAATCCCGTAGCTAAATGAGATAATCTTCTTCCTTGTGGATTAGTATCAGACCATACATATATACAACTATTATCACCAATATCATTTGCATAGTCAGCTCTATTATCAATTGGAGTATCTCCAGAGTTGTCATATACTATTCTATCATATATGTTAATAGAATCACCATTTTCAGAATTAATTCCAACAACTGTACCATCACCACTTACATATATCTTATCTCCTGTTGGCGTTGGAGCTGATTGAGAAGGTAAAGTCTCGATTACACTAATCGTACCATCTTTATGAACCTCTATAGAATATAATTTATTAATTTGATATTTTCCATCTGTAGGCGTCATCATTTGATAATGTTTATTACCTACATCTTTATAATAATTTCCATTTGAATCAATTAAAACTTTTGAGCCATCTGGGAATACAACTTCTTGTGTAGCTCTAACATTTGTCTTCTTATCTATTAAATCAGTTGAACTATCAGGAGAAAATGGAGCTGATGTTCTAGTTACTTCATCACCATTAACAGTAACCACACTGCTATCACTTAACTGATAAGTTCCATTTGAATTTCTACTAACATTGTAAGATGGTGTATCAACAGCGGTAATACGAACACTATTATTACCATTATTTCTTCCTATTAAACCATCAATGGAATGGCCACCATCAGCACTACCTTTTGTAACAACACCCTCCATGGCATGATTCTTTGATCCATCTAGTTGAGATATATCATCAAATATAGGAACGGTAATTCTTTGTCCATCCACATCCAAATTACACTCAATTAAATTACCTTTACTATCATATACAAAGCCTTCAATATTGTTCATATACTCTGTCGGAATATAAACTTGTTGTCCATTATTTGCTCGAACAATATAATGCCCATGATTATCATACTTAATTTTACCATTTTCTGTTTCAACAATAATTCCTCTTTGTCGCATTTTATAAACATAAGCATAATCAGAGGCAATATCACCATCATAATATTTAATCATACTATCTGGAATATTAAATCGATATCCGTTTTTATCAACTTTTTGGTATGAATTAGTATTTGGATTATACTTTAAAGTTTCACCATCATTGAGTTTTATTCCCATCTTTTCAGCAACATCAGGAGATATATCAACTAAGTTTTGTCTATTAGCGACTTTATTGTTTATATAATTTGAAAACTCACTAAAGTTATTAAATTGTGATGGACTCCAATATATTACTTCATCTGCTATTTTAACAGCACATGTTGTTACAGTATTCATTACACCAGCAGTATATAAAGCCATTAAAGCGGATTCAACTGCTTCTTGAGAAACACTTGATAAATCAAATGGCTCTTGTAAAATAATAGCTCGCATTGCTCCATCAAAGAAAGCTTGAACGAATTCTTCTTTAGCTTCATCTGCCATCGATGAAAGTAAACCAAGAACGCCATTAACAGCTTCTGTTTTTCCGTTCAATCCCATGATACCACCCATTAGTCTTTCAAGCAATACTTCACTCGCTCCACTAACAATACCATAGATTAAAGCCCTAGCATCCCCTGCACCTGATAATTTAGCTTCTCTCATTGAACTACCAGCAGCTGATACTCCTAATAAAATTGGACTCATAACTTTAACAATAGGTATAAATGATACTATTGTTGGTATGGCCATATTACCAATCGAATTATTTGCTTTGTAATTAAATTGAAGCATCTCTCTAAACGTTTTACTTAATTGATCATTATATACATTGTCTTCCATTAAAAGAGATAACATATACATATCACGATAATCATCACTTGTTCTTATTTTTCCAAAATCATTATCCATAAATAATGATGCAATACCATTGAAGAAATCAGCAATACCATTTCCAAATTTATCAACACCATCGGCAAATCCATATTTTCCCATTGTTAATAAATCAATAACATCTTCCCCGTTTTTATTCATTTTATAAATTCGTAAAGCTGCTTCTTCATAACCTTTTCTTTGGTTAATAGTATCTTGTAAGGCTTTAATATAACTAGCTGCTCTAGAACCATCTTTGGATTTTAAATATGCATATAAAGCAATTTCTTCTTGCGTTAAATATCCATAATTATCTTTTGTAATATTATTATCTTTAAATTTGCTATAATCTTTTACAAGAAAATCTAAATAGTCTTTGTTTTCCATTTCAACTTCGAATGGTAATAATAAACTATATTGCTTATATCTATATAAACTTTCGCTTACAAGTGATATATCAGACATTAATGAGTTATAATCTTCCAATTTAGAATTAACAAATCCTTGTATATCATATTCTTTCGTTTTTTGATTAACTCTTGAATAAAGACTATATTGTTCTTTATACCAATCACTCATTGATTCTTTTAATAACTTAATATTATTATCATGATTATCAAAATTTATTTTATTTAAATCATCAAACTTAAATAAATCATTAAGTTCTGATTCTTTAATATAATTAGCATTGTAATTGTAGTCTTTAGATACAAATGCTTTTTCATAACAAAATCGATTTAAAAAAGCCGTTTCGCATATTTTATCTACATTTTTATCATATAAATATAATTGATAAGAAATATCACTCGGAAAATAGTATCGGCCATTTGAATAATTATATTCATTAATGTCCCCATCGGTATTACTGCCGTATATTCTCTCATCATTAGGATTAGCATCAATATAATATATTCCATTTTCTTTCAATAAATTATTATTATTAAATTCATTAAATAAATAATCATTAGGCTTATAATTATCAAAATGACCATTTAGAATACCTTTTCTGGTATATTGATCATTTTCCATTAAATTCTTAAGAATCGTTTCATTTAATGATGACATTCCAGAATCAACCCAACTTTTACCTTCTATTAAATAATCATCTAATTTTTCAAACAAATTATTTTCTTTGCTAAAAGTGTTAAATCTTGCTAGTAAACTTACTGAAAAAGAACCACTACCAATTCTTTGATTAAAGAAATTAGAATCACCCTCATATTCACTACCAACACAACATTCAATCAAAGTGTTAAGGATTGCAAAAGCTTCAGGTGGTACATTATCAATATTTCTATTGCCATAAGATTTAGGAAAAAGTTTATCTAGCTCACCATTCAACTCTTTTAAAGCATCTTCATAATCCTTAGTTAACTTATCCAAAGCTGCTTTCCTTTCAGCAAAACTCATTTTTCTATAGCCTTCAATTTCAGTATTTTTATCATATGAGTTTATTTTGAAAATATCAGCAACAATCGAATTAAAAACTATTCCTAAATTGTGATCAATATTTTCATATGCTTTTAAGGAATACTCTATATTTAAAGTAACATTATCCAATAATTCGCTAGTTTTTTGTAACCTATCTTTAGGATCTTTATTCATATCAACAGTTTCTTGATAAAAGGATAACAATTCATCTGTTAACATATCTGTTTTATATAAACTTGATTCATCATTTAAATCCCCTTTAGCTTTATTATGTAATTTCGTTACACTTTTAAAATCATCTACGTTAATATGAACTTTATAGTTTTGTCCTGTTTGTTGTTGTAAATTATATGTGGTTTTTTGCTTATTTAAAACCGAATCAGATGAAAAACTTCCATCATTAACTTTTTTATTAATTTCTGCTAAAGCTTCTGATAAAGTTACTCCTTCTTCAAGTTCTAAAACCTTTTCTCCATTTACATAAACTTCATATTTGCCATCTTTATTTAGGACAACTTGTCCTTTACCTTTTTCACCTAAAATTTGATTTAAATAATTATCAATTACGGATTTATTCTCTTCATTTAACTTATCCGTTCCTAAAACTGTTGTTTTTCCTTCATTAACTTTGTTAATTACTTCATCTGCATTCAATTCTTTATTCTCACCATAAGATACTGTTAGTTCATCTTGCTCTAATTTAACATCATAAGAATCTTCATTAAACGTAATACTATCAACATTTTGTTTAGTATCTTTTTCAATTTTATTTACAAATTCTTCAGCATTATCTCTATCTACTTTTATACCTTGATTATCACTTCTATTATCTACAATAGAATCTAAAATTTCATTTACATCATCAATATTTTTAGAAGCATTGATAACAGCTAAAAGGTTCCCATTTTCTCCACTAAAAATATAAATTTTACCATTTTTTCTTTCGTAACTTATATCATACAAATTTAGCCAAGAAAGTGCCTCATCAGTAAATCCATTATTACTCATACTTCACCTTCTTTATCTGAATCTGATTTTTCATCAGCTTCACTAGCTAATAGAGCTAATCTTTGACGTTCCTCTTCTTCTTTAATATTATCTATTTCAATAGCTTTATTCATAACTAAACTTGAATAAATATCTAAATCCATTGTTAATTCCCTAATTTCATCTTTTATTTCTTGATTACTAATAATAACATTATAACTTAATATATCCTTTGAATTTTCAGGGTCAAGTCCTAATATTTTATCAACATTTTCAAGAGATGTTGTAACAGATGTTAAACTTTTATTTAAACTAATTATTCCACCTTGATAATCAGTTGCTTCATCTTTAAATTTATCTTTAACAAAAGCCATTACTTGTCATCTCCTATCTCTTTCAAGATTTGATCATTTGTAATGCCATACAATCTATTTAGTTTTTTTAAAGTAGTTCCATAATCACCTAAAGATTTACAAGTATTTTTAGAATTAGTTAAATATTCCCTTATACTTTCTCTCATCATTTTTCCTGTTGGTGTATTATAAATTTTTTCTAAATCGCTAGATAAAAGTAACATATCGTCTATCATTTCATCTAAAATTTTAGATTCTTCTTCTAAATTTTGGGAAAAGGTTTCAATTGTTTCCGAATTAACTACAACTTTATAACTCATCAACTATTTCACCCCTTTTCATTTTAGCAGCTCTTATTTTCTCAAGAATTTCTTCAAAGCTCTTTTTAACTTCTTCCATTCCATCACGATAATCAACTAATGCCATATCAATAAATTTTACATATAATTCAAGTATTTGAGGAATAATATATAAATCATACATTTTATTGTAGAAGATATTAGTAGCAGTATTAAAAGCATCCCCCTGCCACTCTAACTTTTGATGTGTATTAGAAACTTTATCTAATTCACTTCTAAATAAATCTATTTTCTTTGTTAATTCTTCTTTATATTCTTCAAAACTAGTAAAATCAACATGATATTGCATAGTATCACCTACTCTATAATAATCCAATATTATTATACAAAAAAACTATCGGTAATTAAACACGATAGCCTTTTTTTACATTATTAAACGTCTAACTTTACACCAAAGAATCGATAAGATAGATTATGTTCATTATCAAAATCAATAAAACTTTTGAGGAAACTCTCTCGATCATATTCAATTATTCTTTTTTCATATGTTATATCTTTAAGAATATTAACAATATAGTAACTAGTTTTATTATCATATACACAACCACTAGTACCAACATCAACTATTGATAAATCTGGATATTCAAAATTAATATGATTATGACCAACAAAATAGAAATCACAATTTAGTTTTTTAGTTATTTCTTGTAATTTATCTTTATCTTCCATAATATCCACAGGATAAAATAATTTATTATGTTTCATACTTTTAAGAAAGAAATGACTAAAATAAATCTTTTTACCATCATATTCTTTTTCAAGATATATTGGTAATTTATTAATAAAATCTAAATGTTTTTCTTTTATCTTTTTATGAACCCATAAATGATGGCGATTACCTTCTTTGTAAAAATCAACATCACTTTCTTTCATTTGTCTTTCTTCATGATTACCTAAAATCATTGTAATATCAGGATGATTCATTATAAATTCTAAACATTTAATTGGTTGTGGTCCAATACCAATTGCATCTCCTAAATATATAATTTCTTTAATATTTTGTTTTTTAATATCGTTATATATACTTTCTAATGCTTCAAAATTACCATGAATATCAGAAAAAACTGCAAGTTTCATAAATCACCTACTTAACTAATATTTTACCATTTCTTTTAACTATTTCATCAACACCAACAGATACAATATTATCTTGAAAATTCTTTAATTCTTTATAATCAATTTCATTTAGTAAAAAATAAACAAATGATCCCATTTCTTCTCTTGTAACTTCTTCTAAATATGTGCTTCCACCTAAAGTAATTACTAAATTATATGGACTAGCCGATATTTGATAAGCTTCATTATTTGGAATACAAACTGTATAAATTTTAAACATAATATCTCCCCCTCTATCTAATAATAACATGACTAAAATGTTTTTCTTGAAAATCAATTAATTTTTCAATAGCTTCATCCGAATAATCAACACCAATTGGTGCGATTATTAATTTATCATCATTATCATAAAGTCTTTTAATAATAGCAATACACTCTCCATGATATCTATCAACTTTTTTATCAATACCTAATAAATAACAATCAATTTCTTCTCCATCATCAGATAAAGTATTAGGTAGATAACCATAATTAACTTCATAAATTATATCACTACTTGGATGTTTACTACCAAT
>JAEEGL012595381.1_pt1 | contig 18543 bp, 14 predicted proteins | sample 9134231 | NCBI WGS metagenome assembly JAEEGL01 (sample SAMN16246548, study PRJNA631951) | gut metagenome | biome: gut microbiome; feature: rumen; material: fiber-attached | host: Bos | place: Iran: Karaj | collected 2018-10 | reverse complement strand
CGGGAACCCCAGTCCTTCCACATCCGGCCCAGCACAGCCGTAACGCCGGCCAGGATCACCCACGCGAACCGGAAAGGAATCGCGCCGTTCTCCGGGAAGGGAAAATATACCGTCACATAAACGTGATGCATCAGCGCCAGGACGGCCAGGGCCATGTAAACCGCCGTAATCCGCCGGTCCCTGGTTTCCGGGTCGATCACCCGGCGGCTTACCTTCTCTCTGAATGTCAAGGCTTGTCCTCCGTCATTGTTTTTCGCCCGCTCTGCCGGGCTGCAGCAGGAACGCGGCGATCATCGGATGGCACAGGAAGATCCCCGCGAAATAGCGCAGCAGCACAATCGGCACAAAGGCGTTCCCGATCATATACAGGAGCATGACCCCGGCCGGCAGCAGCAGCTTTTTCTTTTTCCGGTACCAGAGGTACAGGAACAGGAAAACCGTCAGCCACAGCTGTGCCCCGATGGAAAAGAACATCCGGATTACCGGGATTTTCTCAAAGGAGATCCGCAGGCCAATATTGGTGTAATATTCCAGAATGCCCGGCGCCAGCGACCGGTGCTCCACCGGTTCGTCGTTTTCCGGCAGGATAGCGAAATAGTTCTTTTCGTATTCCCAGTACGGATCCCCGGGTGAAGTGAAATACTGCTTGTATCCGTCAAGGATCGCCGGCGGATACCACATATCCTGCGTCTGGGCCAGGACGGCGTTGAAATATACCGCCGGATACTTCAGTCCCATCCTCAGGCAGAAGTCCGCGTATTTGAAGGCATTCACCCGGATCCGGCCCTTGGTGTCGTCCGCGTAACCCGGTACATACTGCACGCCTTCCAGGTCCATGTATTCCTCCAGGGTCTCCCGCTCCTCTTCCGTCCAGTGCTCCCCTTCCTCCAGGTAGGCCCGTGTCACGGACTGGGAAAGCAGGGACATGGACGACGCAGGAGTCGGGCCGTCCGCCATCGGCTGGCAGATCAGGGAAAGCAGAAGGCTGATCAGCAGGAACGATCCGATGCCGGAGGCCGCCCAGACAGTGGCGCCCCGGAAATATTCCTTCCGGTTCTTCAGCCAGATGCAGGCGTTCACCAGGATCACAAGCACCAGGAACGGAATGCCCGCGTTGTTGTTCCGCGACTGCAGCGTCAGGCTCATCACCACGGCACACGCGGCCGGTTTCCATGCGCTTCCGAGGATCCGTTCCCTGTCCGTACAGAGCAGGTACAGGCAGAATACGGTATAGGTCGTCAGCGCCGCGAACATCACATCCCGCAGTTCCTGCACCACCAGGATCTGGATCACCGGGAAGAGCGCGCAGTACAGCAGCGCGTACCGGATCACCCAGCGGTGGACGCCCTTCCGGATCAGCGTCCTCAGGATATGGGTATACATGGCTGCCATCAGCAGCATCTGGATCGCCACATACACCGTGACACCGGTATTCCAGCTGCCTGTCAGGCTGTGCATCGCCGGCAGCAGAAACGTCACGATCGCGGAGTGCAGCAGCGGATAGTCGCCCCGGAACCCGAGACCTTCCGTCACCTGCGCCAGTTCACCCGTGGCGTCGTACCGGAATCCCCCCGGGTATTCGGCCAGGAATGCCGGCAGCCAGCAGAGGAAAAGCACCAGCGGGATCAGCCAGGTCCGCCGGGCAAGGATTCCCTTCTCCGGCCCTTTCGCTTTGTCTGCCCGTTCCAGCAGCCGCCAGAGCAGGGAGATCACAATGGCTGTAACGGGTGTGCACAGCAGGATCAGCGGCAGCTGCCCGAAGAGATCCACGCTGCCTTTCGCATCCAGCGCCATGCCCCAGGAGGCCAATGCCGTAAAAATCAGGCCGGTAATCAGGGTGAAGGCCAGGCGCCGCCGGTCCGCGGCCGGGTTTTTCAGGATGTTCTTCATGCCTGTCCGTTACCTCTTTCCGCAGCGGAGCACAGTCTCGCAGATCCGGTCCACATCCTCATGTGCCAGGTCCGCGTACAGCGGCAGCGTCAGGACGCGCTCGCTGATCCGCTGCGCGACGGGCGTCTCCGCCGGGTCGTATTTCCCCGCGAAAGCGCTGAACGCGCTGGTCAGCGGCCAGAAATACTTCCGGGCGCCGACATTCTGTTCCGCCAGCGCGGTAAAAACCTCATCCCGGTCCGCCCCGAAAACATCCCGTTCAAAGATCACCGGGAAATAGCCGTAGTTGTATTTCACGCCCGGCTGCACCGCGTTCAGCTGCAGCCCCGGAATCCCTTCCAGATGGCTGCGGTAGCGGTTGCCGGCTTTTTTCCGCTTTTCGATTTCCTCCTCGACATGCCGCAGGTTGCACAGGCCCATCGCGGCGCAGAACTCGTTCATCTTGGCGTTGGCGCCGACGGCGCGGACATCTTCCGGCCCGTGGATTCCGAAGTTCTTCAGGTCGTACAGCTTTTCGCCCAGGGCAGTGTCCCGGAAGCACACAGCGCCGCCTTCGATCGTGTTGAACACCTTTGTGGCATGGAAGCTGAAACAGGAAGCGTCCCCGAAAGTTCCGGCGCCTTTTCCGTTCACCGTCTCCCCGAAGGCATGGCACGCGTCGTAGATTACCTTCAGCCCGTGTTTCCGGGCGACCGCCTCAATGCCGTCCGTGTCGCAGATGTTCCCGTATACATGCACCGGAAGGATCGCGCAGGTCCGCTCCGTGATCCTCTCTTCGATCTTCGCCGGATCCAGGGTGAAGGAAACGGGATCGATGTCGCAGAAGACCGGTTCCAGCCCGTTCCGCACAATCGCATGCGTCGTCGAGGCAAAGGTGAAGGGCGTCGTAATGACTTCCCCCTGCAGGTTCATGGCCTGCAGCGTCAGTTCAATGGCCATATGCCCGTTCGTGAACAGCTCGATCCGCTCCACGCCCAGGTATGCCCGCAGGGCTTCCGCGAGTTCCGCGTGCTTCGGCCCCATGTTGGTCAGCCAGTGGCTTTCCCAGACAGACCGGATCTCTTCCATGTATTCCTCAAAGGGCGGCATGGAGGAACGGGTAACCAGGATTTGCTTCATGCGTTCTTCCTCCGGAAGTTCTTCATTACGGAAAGGAGATACCCAAAGCTTTCGTTTTTGGTCGTCGCCGACAGCCCCGCGTAAACCGCGGCGCCGAGGGGAATCTGGATCAGCAGCGTCGCCCAGTCCGGCAGGCCCAGCAGCCCAATTCCGTAAACGCAGGCGCCCATTGCCGCCGCCGTCAGGAGATTCGGCATAATGTCCCGCAGCTGGTCCCGGTACCGGTAGTCCAGCAGCTTCCGGTTCGGCCAGCTGTTGATGATCTGGCACAGGACGCTGTTCACCAGCGTGCTCAGGGCCATGGCCGCCACGCTGATATGCATCGTGATCAGGATCAGGATGATTCCGATCACCTTTTTCACGACCTCCAGCTTCAGGAACAGGTCGCTCCGCCCCAGCGCCTTGATGGCGTTCAGGTTTGCCGTGTGAATCGGGAAAAACAGCATCGACGCGCAGAAAATCCTCAGGTAGGGCACGCACGGCACCCATTTTTCCGTCAGCACCAGCCGCACCATCGGCAGTCCGATGCAGGCGATGCCCACCATCAGCGGCGCCATCAGGAAGGTGCTCGTCATGATCGCCCGGCGGGTCATCGCCCGGACTTTCGTCCGCTCATCCTGTTCCCGGGACATAGTCGGCAGCAGCACGCTGTCGATGGAGGTGTTCACGTTCGCCGCGATCACCTGGGGAAAGAGTTCGCCCCGGTTATAGAACGCCAGGTCCTCCTCGGTGTACTTCTTCCCGATAATCAGCGACCGCGCTTCGTTGTAAACCGTATCCAGCAGCGCCGAAAGCAGCAGCTTCCATCCGTAGGAAAGCAGGCCCTTCAGCCGTACCCATGAGAACATCCGCTTCGGATGCCATTTCACCGTCAGGCTGAGGATTACCGTATCCGTCAGCACGTTGAACAGCTGCTGGGCCACCAGCGCCCATACGCCGTATCCCCTGCAGGCCATGGCAATGCCCAGCGCCGCGGCGCCCAGCGTTCCGCCCAGGGTGGAGAAGAAGAATTTCCGGAACTGCATCGTCCGGGACACATACGCCTGGTAGACGTTCTTCACGCCGGAAATCACGATCTGCAGTCCCAGCACCCGCAGTACCGGGCACAGTTCTTCCCGCCTGTAAAAGCTTGCGACGGCGGGGGAAATCAGGTACAGCAGCCCGTACAGCACCACACACAGGGTCACGTTGAACCAGAACACGCTGGCGAAATCCAGTTCGTCCGCGTCCTTTTTCTGGATCAGCGCGTTTCCCAGCCCGCTGTCCACAAACACGTTGAAAACCGTGATAAAGACCGTCACCATGGCGATGAGGCCGTACTCTTCCGGCAGCAGAATCCGGGCCAGCACCAGCTCCACCAGCAGCTTCACGCCCTGGGCGCCGATCCGTTCAGCCAGGCGCCACAGGAAATTCTTTACCACCGATCCCGCACTCGCTGATCCTGTCTCTTTCACTTACCGGTTCCTCCGGACCAGGTTTTTGATCCTGTTCATCGTCTTTGGCGCGATTGTCCGGATTGTCTCCAGTGTCCGCCATACGAAGGGACTCTCGCCGTATGCGCCGTGCAGGTATTTTTTCATGTTTTCCTTGTCTTCCAGGTTCGCGTACATATCGAACAGCTGCCGCGCCTTTTCCCGCTGGATCAGCTTCGTATACTTCCTGTCGTAATACTCATCCATCCGGTCCAGCATATTCGCGAATTCAAGCGTCCGGGATTTGTACGCTGTCGGATTGGTCCGTGTATCGTTGGAGAAGGAACCGGGAACGCCGAACCGGTATGCGCCGGTCGGCTGGTCGATATAATGAATCGTTCCCTTCATCGCGAGATACACGATCCGCGCGTAATCCTCGTTCACGCAGATTCCCCGGAAGGGAATGATCACGTCCTCCTCCATGCTGGACCTGCGGTAGACCAGGGTGTTCGAAGGCGCGACCCATTCGCTGATGACTTCTTCTGTCGTAAGGTCCCTGGAAGACGTATACGTCCGGAACATCTGCCCTTCCTTGATCGTACCGTCCGGGTTCGCGTAATAGGAGGAAGTGAAGCACAGGGTGCATTCCGGATGCGCTTCCATATAATCTGTCTGAAGCTGCAGCTTCCCCGGATCCGTCCAGAAATCGTCCCCTTCGCAGCTTGCGATATATTTCCCGTGGGACATCCCGAACATCGTCCTGAAAGACTCGTTGGTCATTCCCCGGCTGTGATGGTTGAATTCGCAGATATAGGGAATCACAAGTCCGGGATACTTCTCTCCGTATTCACGCACGATATCGCTGGTGCTGTCGGTGGAAGCGTCGTCCCGGACGATAATCTCAAAAGGAAAATCCGTCTTCTGGGAAACCATGCTGTCCAGGCACTGCCGGATATACTTCTCATGGTTGTACGTCGTGACAAATACGCTGACGCGGCATTCCTGTTCTTTCAAAACCTTTCACTCCCTTGATATTTCTTCTTCCCGGCTCCAGACCAGCGGGACGGCCAGGATCCAGATCAGCGCCGTCAGGTCGCTGTGGATGAAAAAGTGCCCCTTGATGTTCGTGATCCCGAAGAAGAACAGGCACAGCACCGCAAGGAAAACGCCGGTTTCCCGGCGGACCGTGCTGCTCCGCGCCATCTTCCACAGCATCCGCAGGTATAGGCCGGTCATCACCGCCAGGTACAGGATACCGCCGCGCCACAGGTCGTTCATGAAGCCAACGTCCGACGCGGTGCCGTACTTGTCTTCCACGATGCCGCCCATGATTTCCGTTCCGGCGCCGAAGATCAGCTTTGCCCCCCGGGGAAAGTGTTCCGGCGCGAGCATCCATGCCAGCTCGTTGAAGTATCCGTCGGCATAGGGGGATTCTTCTCCGGCCACGAAAGTGGACACCTGCTCAAGGCCGCTGGACAGCCATTCATGGGTCATCGGATTGATCAGCCGGATCAGCCTCAGGCCGAAATAGGCGATTGCTGCCGCGGCGGCGGCCGCCGCGAAGAAAAACAGGATCTGTTTCCGGTCCCGTGAAAACAGCAGCCCGATGAAAACGGCCGCCATTCCGGCCAGGATCAGGTACACGGAAGTTCGCAGGTTGATGTTCGCCGAAAGGGCCAGTACCGGGAAGGCTGCCAGCCAGCCTGGCTTTCCCCGGACCCCCCGCCACAGGGAGATGCATGCCAGCATCACCTGCACATACGCAGCCGTGGAAGTCAGGTTGGCCGCAAGACCGAAATCCCGGTAGGCGGAAAGCTTGATCGTCGTCATGCGGGGCATCCCGTAGGCGATCATCTTTTCCGTAAAGAACTCCTTGACCGGCGGAACCAGCAGCGCCGCGACGGCAGTCGCCGCCATCAGGAGGCCGGTCAACAGCAGGTGGTCCAGCAGTTCCTCAAATCCGAGTCCCTTCTTCCGAAGGAAGATCCGGCAGGCCAGGGCAAAGGGGATATCCCCCGCCATCCAGTAGACAAAATAGGAAAACAGCGAAAGCTCGTTCCCGTTGATCTTCGCCATCGCCAACAGGTACACGAAAATCACGCCGAGCACAGCTTCCGTCCATACGACAGCCCGGAAACAGGTGAATTCCCTGAATGCCTTCCAGTTCAGCAGCACATAGGCAATGGACGGAAGCATCACGAGCCATACACAGTTGAAGCGCACCAGCGGCGCGAAAACCGGCGGGTTGTAGATCAGCAGGTACATGAAAAGAATCATGGGGATGCTGATCTTTTTCTTTCCGATAGTGATCATTCGTCGTTATTCTCTCTTTCCGACCGCGGCATCCGCAAGCGCCTTGCGGACAGTCTCCCTGGTTGTTTCCGGGTTGTGGTTCTTCCGCGCCAGCGCCGTCGCGTTCCCTGCAATCCGCCTGTACTCCGCGTCGTCCGTAAACAGCCGCGCAAGGGTTCCGGGGAGTTCTTCCGGGGAAACGGCCGCGAATGCCGCCTCGTTCCGGATCAGGTAGTCCATGGAAGCCGCTTCCGCCGGCCCGTAAGCCAGCAGGCAGGTACCGCTCGCCAGGCTGTCCGCGATCTTGGTGGACAGGGAATATCGCACGCGCTTCCGCATTTCCGGGTCAAAGGATTCCGTATGGATTACCGCCCGGTTTTTCCGGATTATTCCCGGGACCTTGTCTCCGGGTACTGCTCCGTGAAACCGGATTCCCGGATGCTCCTGCAGCGGTTTCAGGAAAAACGGATCGGTCTCCGCGGAGTATATATCCAGTTTCTCCGGTATACCGGGGCCGGCGCATTCCTGAAGAGCGTCCGCGATGTCCGTCAGCTGCCGGTATCTGCCCAGGCTCACGTCGCCCAGGAATGCGATGCCCTGCTTTTCCGCCGGGCCGGTTTCTGCTTCTCCCTTCACCGGGTTTGCGGCGGTCCAGACCACGCCGCATTTCCGCCCGAAGGTTTTCCCGTAAGCCTCCGCCATCGCGTCGTTCACCGTCAGGATTTTTGCTGCGCCGTCCAGGGTTTCCCGGACCGTCTTCATATAAAGTCTCTGGCGGAATTTACCCAGGAACCGGTTTTCATTCGGATTGAAAAGATAGAAATCGTCGAAACAGCAGACCACGTAGGGAATTCCCAGCCGCTTTGCGAGGAACCGGGAGATCCGGTAGGAAAAGGCGTAGTCCCCGGAAGCGTAGAAGATCACCTCCGGCCGGAAATTTTCCGCCCATTCCAGCACGCCGGAATGCTTCCATCCCGACACCCGCCACATCCCGTCCCGGGCCAGGAAAATCAGGGGCGTCCGCCTGCGTCCGTAGTTATAGACGCCTGTCAGGTTCCCCATTTCCACCGGATCCGTCCGTTCCGGATGAACGTCAGCCTCCCCGAAAACTGTGCCCTGCCGGCGCCGCTGCAGGATGGATTTCAGCGCGTCCGGATCCGTGAACCTGAAATAATTCACGCACAGGGGATCCGTCGGCACTTCCGACTGGATATACAGCTGGGCAATCTTTTCCCGGGGCCATCCTGAAAAATAGGTATCCATTGTCTTCCCCATACTGGTATTCCTGGCCAGCACAGGATGGCTCACGATCAGAACCCGCGGATAGTGTTCAGGATTCAATGACAGTCTCCAGCTTTCTGTAGGTTTTTGCCCGGTCGAATTTCTCCTCCGCGCAGCAGCGCGCGTTCCGGCCCATTTCTTCCCGCAGGGCGGGATCGTCCGCCAGACGCTCCAGCTTTTCCGCCAGGTCCGCCGCGTCCCCGCTGCGGCAGTTGAATCCCATCCGGTATTCCTCCACCAGGGTGCGGTATTCCTCGCTGTTCTGTGTGTTCAGCACCGGCTTTCCGCTGGCGGCGTAATCCCCGTGCTTGTTGATGATCGTCGCGACGGAGGTCGCAACGATTGGGTTCACCACGATGTCGCAGCTTTTCAGCACGCCGCACATCTGCTCGTACGGCAGCCGGCCCGTGAAGGTCACATTCAGGCCTTCTGCCTGCTGCCGGAAGGATTCCTCCAGCGGCCCGTTCCCTGCAACGACCAGCCGCAGCTCCGGCCGGTTCAGCCGGCGCATCGCTGCGAAAACCGCCGGCAGGTCGTAGCTGGTACCCAGCGTCCCGGCATAACCCAGCAGGATTTCCCCGTCCTTCCGCGCGAAAGGATGCTCCGCCGCGTACCGGTCAAAGGCTTCAAGGTCGACGCCGAGATATACGGCGCAGCCGGCCGTGGTTTTCCGGTTGTCCCGCAGCGCCCGTGCCCGGTAGCTTTCCGACACGGCGCATACCGCGTCCGCCCGCCGGTAGCTCTCGCCGGCCAGTCGGGCAAAGGGCACGAAAACCAGGGAACTGACCGCCGGGATATCCAGGGCCATCCGGAAGGCTTCCGGCCACAGGTCCTGTACGTCGACGATAAACCGGATATGGTTCTTTTCGCAGTACTTTGCGATCTTCGCCGGCGCCGTCAGCGACGGCACGGCGCAGTACACCGCGTCCGGCTTCTTCCGCTTTTCAAGGTATGCCAGCACGTTCCGTCCCCAGATCCGGTGGCTCCGGAACCGCTGCAGGCAGATGTTCCGGGGATATCCCGGCTCCTCCAGGAAGGTGATTCTGAAGGGCCATTCGTCCGCAGGTTCTGTCCTGCGGCACTTCATGGAATGCCGGAAGGTGCTGGTGACCAGCTCCGTCTCGTGCTTTTCCGACAGTGTCTTCGCAAGGTACAGGAAGCGGTCGTTGTCGTCCTTTGCGAAGCTTTCACTGAACTCCGATACAATGACGATATCCATCGTTATCCCCTGTACTTCGGGAAGTAGCCTTCATCCCGGATGCCGCTCCGGAGGCTGACCAGCATGTCGTACTTTTCCGGATCGTAGATCTTCCGGCCCACAAAGAAGTGGTTCAGCTCTCCCCGGTTGAAGGCCCGCTTAAATCTGAACAGGTTGTCCTCACAGGATCCGACCCCGCCCCCCAGGTACAGCGTCCGGCAGCCGTTTTCGCAGCCCCAGCGCGCCGCCTCGTACAGCAGCAGGTTGGTCGGCGCCAGCGTCCGGTATTCCCGCAGGCTTCCGGACAGGTGGTAATTCATCCGGCCGTTGCAGTGCAGCAGCACCGACGAGGCGATGACCTTTCCGTCCTTCTCCGCCTGGAACACCTGCGCGTTCTCAGGCAGGTCCTCCCGCAGGGAGGCGTAGAACGGCTCTTCGAAGTAGTAGTAGGGTTCCGCGCCGTCTTCGTCCATGGTCTCGTTGTAGATCAGGCGGAACTGGCGGTACATTTCCTCCGTGCGCCCGTTGACGATGCGGACGTCGTTCTTCACGGCCTTCCGGATCACGTTCCGGTTCTTCGCCGTGAACCCGGCCCAGACTTCCTCCTGGGACTTCAGGTCGATATGGACGACCTCGCCCATCCGCACCGTGTCATAGAAGGATTCGCACTGTTCATGGTTCCGGATCATGGGATGGAAGCGGACAAACTCGCTTATGATCCCGTTTTCCCGGACCCAGTCTTCATACTCGCGGAAGAGTTCCGCCGCCCCTTCGCCTTCAATCAGCCAGCCGCCATATCCGTAGGGCGTGGAGAAGTCGAAGTATTTCCCTTCCGGAATCTTTCCGGCAAAATCCGGGTCCTTCGCGATATCCCGCTTCATGACCACGTTGATGCCGCGGGTTTCCCCGTTTTCGCAGGCGATCAGTTCCGGATCACCGTCCCCGTGGATCATGAACGCCCGAACATAGCCGCTCAGCCAGTAGGTGTCGTGTTCACGGAAGGAGCGCACAACCGCGTCCCACTGTTCCGCCTGCTCAAGCGTAAATACTCTGATCATCCGGTGCGCCCCTCCTTTCTCTTCTTTCCTCGTCCAGGTATGTTTCCGCCGTATCCGTATCCACGGCCAGGTCCTCGTGGGTGAATACCTTCCGGAAAGTTTCCAGTACGATCCGCAGATCCCCCGCAAAGGTGATGTTCCGGACGTATTCCACGTCGTATGCCAGCCGCTCGTCCCAGCCGATCCGGTTCCGGCCCCTCACCTGGGCCAGCCCTGTCAGCCCCGGCCGTACGTCGTGGCGGTGCTTCTCTTCCTCCGTATACCAGGGCAGGTACTGCACCAGCAGCGGCCGCGGCCCCACCAGCGCCATCTGCCCGGTCAGGATGTTGAACAGTTCCGGCAGCTCGTCCAGCGAGGAAGCCCGCAGGAAGCGCCCATATCCGTTCAGCCGCTCCGCGTCCGGCAGGAGCTTTCCGTCCGGCCCCTTCTCGTTGGTCATAGTCCTGAACTTGACCAGCCGGAATACCTTCTCGCTGCGTCCGGGCCGTTCCTGGGTGAAGAAAGGATTCCCCTTCATCATGATAACTCCGGTGCCCGCCAGCACCAGGTACAGCGGCGAAAGGATCACCACCGACGCCAGCGCCAGGAGAAAGTCCAGCAGCCGCTTCAGAAATCTTGCGTACATTCAAATATCTCCAGTTGATGATGAACTCAGGTAACTCCGATGAAGATCGCATTCGGTAAAATCGTGGTTGGTAACCCGTTTTTCCTCCGGAGGCAGCTGCCGCCACTCTCCGAAAAGGGATGTCAGGAATTCGTCCGCATACTCGGCGCCCAGAATCGTATGCCCCTCAAAGGGATAGTCTGCCGGCCTCCCGAACCAGGCCCGGGGAACAATCCCGATGTCTCCAAGGTCTTCCGTCATGGTTCCGGCCCATTCCGATTCGTCGAAGTCGTATTTCGCGCACATCCTGCTGATCTTTTTTCTCATGGCGGTGTTGTCCGCGATCCTGTCCGGTATGGCTTTGGCCGCGATAACCGCCAGGTTTTTGATGAAACTGCGTCCCTTCCGGACGGTGGTGACCCGCGCCAGGTAAAACGCGTACCGCCGCTGGATCCGGTGGTACCAGTTCCAGTCCGGTTCTTCCCCGTTCCCCAGCCCGTCCAGCGGGAAAACATCCAGGAACAGTCCCCGCTTCAGGCCGGTGCTGACATGCTCGGCCAGCGTGGTCGTGGTATCGTAGAGCTTTGAATAGGGATAACAGTATTTCCTGTCCTCCGAGTATTCCGTTTCCAGCACGTACCCGCTGCGGATTTCGCTGCCCATCAGCCGGGCCAGCTGCTCATAGTCCTTCCTTGGCATGCCTACGTCCACATCGTCGTCCCAGGGAATGAATCCACCGTGACGGACTGCGCCGAGCAGCGTCCCGCCCAGGGCATAGTACCGCAGGCCGTTCTCCCTGCAGTACCCGTCGAACCAGACCAGCATGTCCAGGAGTTTGCTCTGGATTTCTGTCATGAAAACTCCTTTGGGGATTTTCCGGCTGCGGCTTCATCTCCGGCGCTTTTCAGCTCCGCTCGTTTCCGGATCAGGTAATCCGCCGTCCGCCCGGCTGATTCGCCGATGCATTGCCAGGATTCTTCCCGGGTTTTTTCAATGCAGGCCTTCAGGTCGGCGGAATGCAGGCATTCCTGGATAATCTCCCCGATCCGGTCCACATTCTCCTGCGTCAGCAGTACGCCCAGCTTTTTTCCCACTTCAAAAAGCCACGGCGTTTCCTTCACGCAGGAAGCGTCGTACGGCTTCGGATTGAATGAAACGTCCGCGTAAATCACCGGCTTCTCAAACACAAAAGCGAAATCCGTGATGATGCCGGAATAATCGGAAATCAGGATATCCGCCCGTTTCAGGGAAGGATAGTTGTCGTCGTTCCGGTCCCATTCCATCCGTTCGCTTTCCGGATACGCCGCCATCAGGCGGGCGATCAGTTCCTTCTCTGATGTAAACGACTGCGGATGCGGGCGGACAATAATCTGCGCGTTTGTCCGCAGCAGGGCATCAAAAAGCCGCTCCCCGAACCGGTTCAGGATGGAGCTTTCGCCCCAGGAAGGCGCCAGCAGCACCGTCACGGGTTCCCGGCTGAAATCCTTCTCTTTTCTCTCCTCAGCCTGGTACCGCCGCAGCATCGTGTCCATGTAGGGCATCCCGGCAACCGTCAGTTCCTTGGCCGGCAGGTTCCGAAGCTTCTCAAGCTCCCGCACCGGAGCTGCCTGGTACTCGCCTGCCATCAGGATCGCGTCGTAGTAGTCGATTCCGAACAGCCGGTACAGCGTCAGGTCATACATCCCGTGCGGAATATGGACATACCATTTCACGTTTCTGGAACGTTTCCACTGGTAAACGTCCAGAGACGGCGTGCTCGAAAGCACGATGTCCGCCCGGATCATGTTCATCCGCGCGAACGCCCGGTTCCCTTCTCCGACAAACTCCGCGTGTACAAACCGGTAATCCGCCTTCAGGGCCGGATCGTCTGCGGAAGCGGTCAGGTAAAGCAGCTTCTGCTCCCGCCGTTCCATCTCATCGCAGATCGGCTGAAACACATTCCAATACCGTTTGCTGTCCGTAAAGATCACATACGGATATCCGTGGTCGTCTTCCGCGGCCTTTTTCCCGCCGCTTAACGAAAACCGGAGCCGGATGAAAACGTTCCGGAACGCGTATGCCAGTGCGCCCAGCACGCCGATCAGGATCGTGAACAGCATACTCCCGGTGCCGGGATCAATGTAGAAAATCATTCGGCTTCACTCCAGTTTGCCGGATTCAGTACCTCATGGTTCCTGACCGTGTAATACTGCGGATTCACAAATGCTGTTCCGTGGTTCTCGCTGATTTCTCCGTTTGACTCACAGACGGTCTGTATGTCCGCCTCCTTCTCCAGGCTCGTAACCGCCTGTCCTGTAAAGGGATTCACCGGATCCGTGACCAGGCCGGAGAGCGCCAGTGCCGGTGTGTCCGCGTTCGTCATGAACTCGCTGCTGAAAACCAGCCCGTCCCGGCAGTTAAAATCCTTGACCATCAGCAGCGGATTGTACAGCAGCATATCAACGCCCGCTTCTTCCGCCTGCGTTTCCGGGAAACCGAGGTCATGCCCGTGATCCGACACAAGAATAATCCGGGTATTGTCGTACACGCCCTGGCCCCGGAGGTAGTCCAGCCATTCCCCGATCCGCATCAGCGCGGCCGCGTTGGTCTGGTAATGCGTCCGCTGCAGGTCAGTTGTCAGCTCCATTCTCAGTCCGTCTGCGGATTCCCTGTACGGATGTTCCAGGTCGTACTGCGTGTTGTCTGTATTCTCTTTCAGCTCATATTCCGGTTCCTGGAAAAACATCGGATCATGGGTTGTGCCGTTTGCAATCATCAGGAAAGTGTTCTGTCCTTCTTCCCGGATATAGGTAATCTGCGAAAGGCCCTCCAGCACGGCATAGCACTCGGTGGATGTGGGAAGCAGCAGGCTGTCCCCGTCGGACGACGTTCCGGTCCGGTTATAATTCCCGCCGTCATACAGGACCGGCTGGACCGCAAGCGGTGAGATCCGGAAGATGCTGTAGCAGAACAGGTTTCTCTCGCGGGTGGATTCTCTCCCTGCAGCTCCGGCGCCGTCCTCTCCGTCCATGTTCCCCTCGGTGATAAAAGTCCGGATTTCCGGATATTCGTCATAGATGGAAAGGTCCGGGATCCACTGGTAATTCGCGTAGGGCGGATCGCAGACCGTCACGTCGTAACCGTTTTCCAGGAATAAAAGCGGCAGAACCTTCAACGCTTCATTCTGCTCATCCTTCAGCGGCACGTCCCTCCGGCTGTTGATCTTTTCCGGCGTATATTCATATCCGCCGAACAGTGCCGGCGACGCTGTGTTTGTGTGGCCGCCGTAGGACAGCGTGTTCTCATAGCATACAAAGCCTTCATACTGTTCCCGCATCTCCGGCTTTTCCCGGAAAATAAACTGCGGAAAATATCCGATCGCCCGGTCCAGCATAAACACGATCACGTTTTTTCCGTTCCGGTCCAGGCGGATGATTTTTTCCCCGGACGTATTCTGCTGGCTCGCGAGACGCTGGATTTCCGGCACTTCCGCGGCGACCGCGGCAATATTTGCAATCGACATCCCGGCCGTCGCCAGGCACGCCAGTACCGCGGCGGTTCGGACGACAGCTTCCTTCTTTCTCCAGGCTAAGAAAACAGTGCCTGCAAGAATGGCCAGCACGCCCAGGTTCAGCAGCTTGTACAGGATGGTGGCGTCCCCCGAAAGGCCCCGGTCGTACACAAAAACGGAGGACATGTTCCCGTATCCGTTTCCGAAGAACATATAATCCGCAACCGCGGCGAAGGCCGCAACCGCGGCTGCGCAGCTGAACATCTTCTTCTTCTTCGGTTCCGCTGCCAGCAGGTAGAAAACCGTGCTCCAGATCAGGAAAGTGCCCGCTGCTGTCAGAAACGTGCGGAGCACCAGCTCCAGCGGGGACCGGAACGCGCTGAACTCCACAAATTCGGCGGGGGAAGCGTGAATCACCTCTGACGGGATCAGAAGCCCTGTCAGTACGGTCAGCAGTGTACAGCACGAGAAAAAGAGGCCGTTCCGGGTTTTCCCCGGTACCGGCTGCTGCTTCCCGCTGCCGGAACGCTTTTTCCGGTACAGATGCAGCAGCGTCGGCAGCTGCAGCACCAGTGCAAGCGCGAATCCGGCAGCAGTCCTGACCGGCAGCGACTGCCGGATCCGGACCGCGAAAAACACGGCTGCGGCAATCCCGAGGAGGGAACACCCGGTCCGCAGGACTTTCCCGGGATTCGGCAGTTTTTCGATAAGGTTTTTGCAGAGGGAAAAAACGTTGTTCAGCGTCCAGTAAAAAACCAGTCCTGACGGTGAGTTGTACAGCAGTGCCAGGAAAATCAGCGCCATACCGTACAGCTGGATTTTGCTTTTCAGGGGCATGCCCCGTGTATAAAGAATTCCCGACACAATATTGATCAGCGTCATCAGCACCGGCAGCAGGTTCACCGAAACGTCGCCGATCCTGAGAATACCGTCCGGCATGCTGAGATCCGCGATCGGCCCGAAGGATACGCCCTGCAGAACACCCAGTCCGGTCAGGAAATTATAAGCCGCCATGAAAAAGGGAATCTGAAGCAGCAGGGAAAGCGAACCGCGGAGAACATAGTACGGTTTATAGTTGTTCTGCCTGTAGTGGGTCTGCAGCAGCATAAACCGCTCGTCTCCGGTAAATGTCTCCCGGATCTGGTCGGTCATCGGCTTCATCCGAAGGGTGATCTCCCGTTCTTCCTGCTGCATGGCGTCTGCTTTCCGGTACAGCGGCAGCACCAGCAGATTGATTGCCAGGCTCAGTGCTGTAATGGACAGTACCGGGCTTTCTGTCATTTTCATGGAAAGTGCGAAAATGACATCCAGAAGCAGTTCAATCGGTCCGAGAACCAACTGATGAATTATTTCCAATACAGTCATGCAGCTTTATCCGTGCTCCTTATCTGCAGCATTTCCTTACTCCCTTGCGAACTTCCTGAACACCCAGCCCCGCACCCTGTTCGGCATCAGGACCTGCAGGACAAGCCGTTCTCCGACGTTGACCAGGTACCGCGGGAGGGAGATCATCTTCTTCTGCAGCATCAGCTTCTGCAAGCCTGCTTCGCTCCGGAAGTACTTCATCCCGCCCCGGCGCTGGTACATTTTCTCCCCGACCCGAACGTTCACCAGGTTATCCGGCAGGTTGCCGAACTTCCCGCCGGCCGCAGCCAGCCGGATCCAGAGGTACATGTCCTCGTTCTGGTAGTAACCCTCCATATAACCACCGACAGCCTCAATTTCGTCCTTCTTCACCATGACCGAAACATGGTTCATCGGGCAGCGCTTCTTCAGGTATTCCTTAATCTCCGCGTCCGTCTCCGGAACGGTCCGGATGCCGGCTTTGCGGGAAATATCCGTGGGATCTTCGGCGGAAACAAACTCCGTAATCATTCCGCCCGCCGCGGCGGTCTCCGGGTGCTCCCGGAAGAACTGCATCTGTTTTTCAAACCGGTCCGGAACGGACAGGTCGTCCGCGTCCATCATGGCGATCAGCGGATACCGGCATTCCCCGAAGCCCAGCCGTTTGGCCCCGCCGCACCCGAGATTCCTTTCCGACCGGATCACCCGGAAGGCGGTGGCGGAATCCGCCAGCTCTTCCTCATACTTCCGGATCACTTCCTCCGTCCCGTCCGGAACCGGCCCGTCCACCACGAGAACGATCTCCGCGGGCGGAAGCGTCTGCGCCGCGATGCTCCGCAGCGCGGCGTCAAACTGTGCCGGCCGGTCCCCGCCGTAAACCAGCATCAGGACCGAGAATTCATTTCCCATTCGATGTTAACCCCTGTTTTTTTCATACTCCCGGATCAGTTCCCTGGCGTGTACCTGTCCGGCGTCGTAGTCGTCCCGGGTGATCTTTCCCGCCTTCAGCAGCGCGTCGCCGTAGTCGTCCGTTACGTCGATCTCCTGGCTGGTTTCCCTTTTGCCGAATACCTTCAGCACGGTCTGCCCGACGATTTTCAGGTCTCCAATGAAGGTCACCTTCTGAATATACTTCAGGTCCCACTCGAACTTCTTCTCCCAGGGAATCGCGTTCCGGCCGTTCACCTGCGCGAGTCCGGTCAGTCCCGGCTTGGCGGTATGGCGCGTCCGGATTTCGTTGTCCATGAACACCATATCCCGCACCAGCATCGGCCGCGGGCCCACCACGGACATGTCGCCCTTCAGGATGTTGAACACTTCCGGCAGCTCATCCAGGCTTGTTGCCCGCAGGATCCTTCCGAAGGGCGTCAGCCGCTGGTCGTCCGGCAGCAGGTCGCCGACGTCGTCGGTCTGCTCGGCCATGGTGCGGAACTTGTGCATGTTGAAGATCCGCTCACGGCCTGTTTTCGGATCGATCATGCCGGGCCGCGGCTGCCGGAAGACCACCGGGGATCCCATCTTCACGCGGACAATCGCCGCGAGGATGAGATAAAGCCACGAGAAACCGACAATCGCCAGCAGGGCGCAAATGATGTCAAGCAGCCGCTTGACATATTTCTCGTAAAATCCGCGCTTTCGAGTCAACATCTGTTTAATCTCCATCCGTCTCTTTTCTGTGTGGAAAAAGGGTGCCGGGTTATCTGAAGCATCTGTGGATAATGTCGATGATGATGTCCTGTTCCTCCGGCGTCATTTTGTTGTCGCTCGGCAGGCACAGCCCGCGCCGGAACAGGTCTGCCCCCACGTCCCCGCCCTTCAGGCTCACAAAGGCGTGGTCCCGGTAGATCGGCTGCATGTGCATGGGTTTCCAGACCGGCCTGCCTTCCGCCCGGAAGGCGGCAAGCGCAGCCAGGATTTCACCCGGGCTGCTCTTTCCCTTCTCGTGGCTCCATTTTTCCTCCAGGTCTCCCCGGGAATGCGGCGCCATGGCCTTCTCGTCAATCAGCATGCAGGACAGCCAGAAATTCGGCTGGGATTTCTTCGCGTCAAAGGGGTTCATCGTCACCGGAAGGTCCTTCAGCCCGGCTTTGTAGCGTTCATAGATGGCCTTCTTCTGGTCGATGTGCGCGTACAGGAACGGAATCTGCCCCCGGATCACCCCGGCGATCAGATTCGACATCCGGTAGTTGTAGCCGATCTCCTCGTGCTGGTACCAGGGCGCCGCCTCCCGGCTCTGGGTGGACCATTTCCGCACCTTGTCGGCGTCTTCCCTGCTGTCCGTCAGGAACATGCCGCCGGAGGACCCGGTGATGATCTTGTTGCCGTTGAAGGAAATGCAGTTGTAGTCGCCGATGGCCCCGGTCTCCACCCAGCGGTTTTTCATCCTGTACTTGGCCCCCAGGGATTCCGCCGCGTCCTCGATGATCAGGGCGCCGTGGGCGTCCGCCGCCGCGCGGATTTCCTCCATCTTCCCCGGCACGCCGTACAGGTGCGCCAGCACGATAAGCTTAACGTCCGGATATCGCCGGAACGCTTCCTCCAGCGCTTTCGGGTCCATGTTCCAGGTGTCCCGCTCCGTGTCGATGAAAACGGCTTCCCCGTCCTCGTACGCCACCGGGTTCACGGACGCGTCAAAGGTCACGTCCGAGCAGAATACCTTGTGCCCCGCCAGCGTTCCCGCGTTGGGCTTCGCCCGGCCGTACAGCCGTTCTCCGGCCAGTTTGGTGGCCAGGTGGAGCGCCGCTGTTCCCGCGGAAAGGCCCACCGCGTACTGTACGCCCACAGTTTCCGCGCAGGCCTTCTCCACCTCGTCGATATTCCGGCCCACGGTGCTCACCCAGTTGGTGGCGATGGCG
>JAEEGL011699969.1_pt1 | contig 18543 bp, 17 predicted proteins | sample 9134231 | NCBI WGS metagenome assembly JAEEGL01 (sample SAMN16246548, study PRJNA631951) | gut metagenome | biome: gut microbiome; feature: rumen; material: fiber-attached | host: Bos | place: Iran: Karaj | collected 2018-10 | reverse complement strand
TGCTCCTGTGCAAGGGGTCTTTGCAGCCTGCCGCCGACATGTCCGCCGTCATCAAGGAAGTCTCCAAGGAAATCTGGTACCAGAACGAAAAGGACAAGAAGTCTCCCGACGAAATTGCCACCGAATGGTGGGGCAAATACCTTACCAAGTGGCGCGAAGCCCGCATGTTCGAAGCCTTCATCCTCATCGAGAAGAAGGCTGACCAGCTGTTGGCCATTCTGAAGGCGTAGTCCGCGTCTTATTTAGAGTATTTCGCTTTCCAGCGGAGGGGTATCCAGAAATCGGTTACCCCGTTTTCACTTTTCTTGTAGCGCCAGAAGTACTCTATATGCTCCTTGAGCTTCTGTTCGAAGGCGTCGTCATCGGCATCCGAAAACAGAATTTCCTTGCAAGCAAACACTCCTAGCGAATCCACCACCAGATGAAGCCCAAGGCGGATGTCATCGGCACCCTTTCTCTTGAAATGTTCCTGCCCGAGCCAATGCAGCCCTGCAGCTCGGCCCTGGATATACGTTTCCAGAGCTTCCACGTCACGACCGGCAGTGTTTTCCAGCACATAAATGTCATCCAGATCCGGCATGTCCATACGGCCCTTGAAAGGCCTGAGCGATTCCTGCCCCACAACCGGAGTCTCGGGTTCGTGAGGCGGCGGCATCGTGTAAGGTTTGACCTGCCAAATAAAATTCAACAAGCCCAGAAACACCAAGAAGAGAACGATTAGCGGGAAATTCTGTTTCACCATAATCGCCTACTCAATGGACTTGATGCAAAGCTGTAGGGAGCGCCTACCGTTGTAATAGTTCCAGGTTGGTTCAAAAACGATAGACACCCGATGGGTCTTGCCGATCAGGGCCTTGCACTTGCGAAGCCCAAAGCCGATAGCCGAAAACGTCGGACTTCCTGCCTGAGAAACTTCCATTTGCAGGTGTCCGCCACGCAGTTCCCGCACGCGATGGACCTTCACGTTTTCGGCCCGGAATACCGGATACGGGAAGTTTCCGCTGAAAGGTTCCATCTTGTCAAAAAAGTCCAGCACGGTAGCGCCATTTTTTTTCGTCGGGTCGACCAAAAGTTCTCCAAGGGCCACCTGGATGTCGTAATTCTGGGTTTCCGCATCACGGACTTCTTTACCCGTATAGCCCTGCTCCTTAGCCGACACGAGAATCCGGCCCTGCAGCTCCTGGATTTTTCCTGCCGGAAGCGAGAATCCAGCGGCATTGGCGTGGCCACCCCAGCGATCGAACAAATCCCGGGATTCAAAAAGGGCCTTGTGCCAGTTGAAGCCTGGCACCGCACGGGCGCTGGCATGAGCCATCCCTTCCATCACGGAAAGCACCGCCGTGGGGCGGTTGAATTCCTGAGCCAATTTTGCAGACACAATCCCGATAACACCTACATGCCAATTCTCTCCAGCCACCAAAAGCACCGGCGGGATGTTCTCACCATAGATGTTCTGAACCTGTTCCATGGCCATATCGGTAATTTCCGCTTCCTTCTGCTTGCGGCGAGCATTCCAGTCCTTAAGTTCAGCAAGAAGGGTCGGGGCATCATCCTTATTTTCGCACAGCAAAAGCTTTAGCGCAGGGTCCGGCTTTTCCATACGGCCGGGAGCATTCAGCAAGGGGGCAAACTTGTACATCACGTCTATGCCGCCCACAAAGCTTCCCGGTTTCTGGAGGGAATTGTACAGCACCTGAAGCCCAGGCCACTCGCTGTTCTGCAACCGTTTTAATCCGGCCTTGGTAAAAGCCCTATTCTCGGGAGTCATTCCCACAAGGTCGGCTAGCGTACCAAGAGCCACAAGATCCAAATACTTTTCAGGAACGGGCTTACCCAGCTTTTCGTACAGTGCGCAGATAAACTTGTAAGACACCCCTACGCCGCACAGTTCCGGATTGGGGTAGGTATCCTCTTCTTGGTGAGGATCCAGCAACACGTCGCAAGGGGGCAGTCCATCGCCAGAAGGCTGGTGGTGGTCAATCACCATCACCGCCATACCAAGCTCCTTGGCATGAGCGATTTCAGCATTGGCGGTTATTCCCGTATCCACCGTAATCACATTACGGGCTCCGGCCTCAAACATCTCGTCTACTGCAGACATGGACAATCCGTACCCATCGCCAAAGCGGTTCGGCAGTCTCCATTCCGACTCAATGCCCACTTCTTGCAGACCTCTTGTCAGAAGTGTCACCGAAGTCATGCCGTCCAAGTCGTAGTCGCCAAATATGAAGACCTTCTCCTTGCGGTCACGAACATTCAATATCCATTGGAGGGCTCGATCCATGCCAAACATCAACGATGGCGAAAGAACGTCATCTGCACTTCCCGCCATAAGCTTTTGTACTTCGCTTACAGAACGGAATCCACGGGACACCAGGAATCTCGCCACCAGATGCGGAATTCCTAATTCCATGGAGAGTGTCGATGCCACCAAGTCTTCCATCACTTGTATCCTTCAAACAGCTTGATGGCTAGAGCCTGGAGGCACATGGTCTCCGTAGACCTACGAGTGGCAATGCGTGACATGGTTTCCTGCACATCCTTCAAGGCTTTTTCCAGAGCATCAACATTTACCCGCGGGAAATTTTCCAGATGGACACGACCTGTGGTTCCGGGAATCCGTAGAGGAGCACCGGACTTTTCACGCAACAGGTCAGAAATCAAGAAACCCAAGATATCCAGAAAACGATTCGCCTCCAGAGGGTCTTCAAAGTCCGCCTCTTTCAGAGCCGCAAACAGTTCACCGTAATCGGCTCTAAGGCTCATCTGCAGAAAATCCACCGCCATGGAACACCAACGAGCCCCATGCTCCACATAGTAGAGGGCCTTGCCGGGAGAGCCCACTGCAAGCCCCACCACGTCATCGGTGACACTATCTTCATCGGCATCTTCACCAAGCATCCGGAGTGTTTCTTCACGGACCTCCTTGTCGGAAAGGGGCAACAGGTGCAAAGCCAGACAGCGGGAGCGGATGGTCTGCAGCATTTTCTCCCGGGAACTGGTGGTCAAGATGAAATAGGTATCAGTGGGAACCTCTTCCAGGGTCTTCAAGAAGGCGTTGGCCGCCGAGTCGTTCATGCGGTCTGCTTCGGCCACAATAATCACTCGAACACGGTCTCCTTTCAAGGCGAAGGCACCAGTCATAGAACGGATCAGCTCCACCGAAATTTCGGCGGCCGCATTGAAAATGTCGATGCGGTAGGGGTTCTTGAATATTTCAGAGATATAGGCCAGCTTGTAATCCTGCACCGTCTTGGCAGTACTGCCTGCAGACACGTCGGCGGCGCTGCGGGCGTGGGCCTCCTTGGATTCCATAGGCACCACCCAACTATCGGTGACACCTGCATCCATGGCGAGCTTACAGCCGAAGCACTTTCCGCAGGGACGCATTTCCTTGTTCTCGCACTGCAAGGCTTTGGAAAGTTCCATGGCCAGGGCCTTCTTACCAATACCTGCAGGCCCGTCAATCAAAATGGCCTGAGGGAAACGGTTCTCCCGCAAAGCCGACATAAGCCGGATACGCTGACGCTCCTGGGAGACTGGACCTTTTAGCCTATACTCTATCATTTTTGCTTCAACCACTCTAGGGGATCCACGGTCTGGGTCCCTTCGCTAACTTGGAAATACAATTTAATTCCATTTAGAGAGGCAATATCACCCACTTCACCAATTTCCTCACATTTCTGGACCTCTTTGCCCTCCTGGACACGGATAGAACGGAGGTGTCCGTAAACGGAATAAGTGCCGCCCTCGTGCTCGATAATCACGGAAGGACCTCGACCATCGATTTCAGAGACCATTACCACGTTACCAGGAGCGGCTGCCTTCACCATCTTGCCCCGCTTGCCGCGGATCTCTATACCCAGGTTTCGGGTCGCGATATGGAGCACCGGATGTTCCTGCAAGCCATAGCGGCTGATGACTTCCCCTTCCAAAGGCATGCACTTGGGCCCCTTAAGAGAGGCTGTCACCGTGGCCTTCGGCTTCTCCACCACCTTTTCCTTCTCTTTTTTCTTCTTCTTTTCTTTTTCCTTTTTCTTGCGCTCCGCCTCTGCCTTCTTGGCGGCGGCAAGTTCCTTCTTGCGCTTTTCTTCTAGCTTCTTGATCAAGGCAAGCATGGTCTTCTGGTTTCGCTCGAATTCTTCCAGGGCTCGGCGTTGCATGGCCTTGTCGTGCTTCAGGGAAACAAGCATTTTTTCTTGACCACTCATCTGGGTTACAAGACCTTTTTCCTCGGCACTTTTCTTGTGACGCAACTGAGACAGTTCTTGAAGATGCTCCACTTCTTGTTTTTTCTTTTCGTCACGTTCCCGCATAAGCCGGAGCAAAGTGTTCACCTGTTCCTGGTCCTGGTATAGCAGGTGGTGAACCCAGTAGACCTGGCGCTCGGGATTACCTTTCTGCGTCAAGAGCCCGTACAGAACTTCGGCCTCACTGCTTCGACCTTTCTCGTACAGGGTTCGGATACGCTTGCGCATGACATCCTTGCGCTCCCTGATTTGCCTGTCCAGGGAATCCAAGTCCCGAGAAAGCTGGCGCACGGCACCCTGGACCAAGATTTCGCTTTTCGAAAGTTCCTGGATGTAGGTCCTGGTCTGGTTCAGGTTCTGGTCCAGAAGGGAGATGGTATTGAGCACGCCCTTTTCCTCGGTTTCCAAGAGTGCCAGTTCCTTACGCTTTTTAGCCAGGTCTGTTTCCAATTTCTTGAGGGCAGTCCGCTGTTCCTTAATCTGGGCATCGGTCTTTTTAGGAGCTCCAAAAGAGAGCCCGACCAAAAGACACAAGATGATGGAAAGAATCCGCATCCTATTCCTGCTCAAAATTCTTTACGGTCAAGAACCTGCGAACAGTCCTGTAGCTGAAGTAGGCCGAAAGGAGTGTCACCAACAAGACCACTCCTGCAAGCATAAGCCCAAGCCCGCCCCTGTTATTGGCAACGATAGGAATCACCTCACCCACGGCATTCACGACGATCGCCATAAGGGTCACGGCAAGGCCACTCCCCACCAGCCCAAGAATTAAACCTTCCAGCACAAAGGGGAATTCGATAAAGAAGGGACTACCGCCAGTATACTTCATGTTTTCCACCAGCAGCTGTCTGGAGAACAGGGAAAGCCGCACCGAATTACAGATAATCAGGGAAAGGGTTGCAAGCAGGAGGATGCTCAAGCAAAGAGGCCAGAATACCATTTTGAATTTCCACTTGGCAATCCGCTCTGCCCATTCAATGGGGGCTTGGACTTCCTCAAAATAGCCCTTGCGGAAAATTTCAATACGGGCCTCCCCTAGGTCCACCGGGTTATAGGCTTCCTTTTTCAGTTTTATGCGGAAAAAAGGCGGGAGGGGATTGCCTTCTACCAGGTCTAGCATATCTCCTGAAAAATGCCTGCGAAAATCCGCCAGAGCGGAATCGGCACTCACGTATTCTACGGAAGCCACCCGCTTGGTATGAAGCAGGTTCGTAGAAATAGCTTTGATGGAATCAGCCGACACCACCTTGGGCAAGAACGCCTCAACCGTGTATAGAGATTTCTCTGCCGAAAGGAGCTTTACTACGCCGCCGAAAGCGGTCAGGGACCCTGCGAGAAGAACGGAGCACAAGAAGATGGTCACCAGGGACGGAAGGACCACCGTACGGTGCTGCCTCAGCCCCCGAAAAGATTCAGATATTAAGTAGCCTAATTGTCCTAGCACCGCCCGAATATAATTAAATTTGCTAGTGTTTATCACGGTACTACTATGAATAATATCGGATTGAAGATAATGGCCTTCCTGTTTGGAATCGCCCTATGGTTTTTTGTCATGTCCACCCAGGATTTTCAAATCACCATGGACGTTCCCATCAAGCTGGTCAGATTGCCGGAACTTCTGGCAATAGCCTCCAAGCCGCCCCATACCCTCCCCATTACCGTCAAGGGCCCCGCCTTCGACCTTATCCGGATGCGCTGGAACTACATGAACAAAGATTCCAACGCCGTCTCCATCATAGTCGACCTGCAAGGGGCAGAACTGGGAGCCTCCCGCAAGCACCTGGATGCAAGAAACTTTTCAGCGCCAAACTTCCCCAGTGTCCAATTCGTGGAACCCTCCAACCAGCTGCTGTTCTTGGATCTGGAACTGGACACCCGCATCGAACGAAACATTCCCGTCAAGTCCAACGCGACCTTTGAGCCTGCCCCGGGCTATATCATGACTGATGTTCCAAAAATCTCTCCCGAGCAGATTCGCGTATCCGGTGCACGGGACGCCCTGACCCGCATTTTTGAAATTCCCACGGATTCCATCCGTTTTGACAGCCTCACCGCCAACGACAATTTCAAGGTCAAGCTGAACCTGGAAACATTCCCTGCCTACGTGACGCCAAGCGATTCAAGCGTTATCATGAGCATTGATGTACAGAAATTGGAAAGCAAGACATTCAAGAGGGTGCCCGTACAACTTATCGGACGCTACAACAAGGAAGAAGCAAAACTTTCTCCAGACACAGTTTCCATCAACATTACTGGAGGACAGAACGTACTGGACTCCATCACCCCACAAAACCTGCAGCTCTTTGTAGAAATCAACCGTTTTGCCATTGAAGATGTAGATAGTCTCGCCCCCACAGTCAAGATGGACCTGCCTTCTTCCGTGAACCGGGAAATGTCCATCAAGGGCTACGAGCTGATTCCCGACAAGGTGAAGCTTGTCAAAATGGAAGCCGCTCCTGCGGCTGCTGATACCCTGGGAGACGAGGAATAATGCTCTGGCTCGGTATCGAATCTAGCTGCGACGAAACTGCCTGCGCCGTTCTGCAAGATGAGCCCCTGAAGGTACTTTCGAACCCCCTTTACAGCCAAATTGACGAGCACGCCCTCTACGGAGGCGTGGTTCCAGAAATCGCCGCACGGGCGCACCTGCAAAAGATTGCCCCCATCGCCGAAGCCGCCGTCAAGAAAGCCGGCATCAAGCTCACCGACATCGATGCCATCGCCTATACCACAGGCCCTGGGCTCATGGGGCCCCTGCTTGTAGGGGCGAGCTTTGCCAAGGGCCTTGCCCGGGACTTGCAGATTCCCGCTTACGGCATGAACCACCTGGAAGGCCACCTTGCCGCAGCCTGGCTTTCCAATCCCGACATTGAGCCCCCGTTTTTGACGCTGACCGTTTCGGGTGGACATACGGAATTGGTGTTGGAAGAAACCGGTTTCAAGTATACAAGCATCGGACGCACTAGGGACGATGCCGCCGGAGAAGCTTTTGACAAGTGCGGAAAGCTTATCGGCCTTAAGTACCCGGCTGGCGCTACCATCAGCAAGCTCGGGAAAGACGGCAACCGAAAATTCGTAGAATTCCCTCGAGCCCTGAATACCCACGACAACTGCGAATTCTCCTTCAGTGGGCTCAAAACCGCCGTGCTCCGCTATACCGAAACACACGACCTGGAATACATCCAGAAAAACCTAGGGGATATCTGCGCCTCCCTTGAAGATGCCATCGTGGATAGCCTTGTCACCAAGACCATCAATGCCCTGAAAAAGACCAAGATGAAGACCCTGGTGATGGGCGGAGGGGTAAGCGCCAATGCTTGGCTTCGCACAAGATTGCAGGATTACTGTGATAAGCACGGGATACGCTTCTGCATCCCGGACCGCAGCCTCAGTACCGACAACGGCGCCATGATTGCCGCAGCAGCAATCCGCAGACAAAAGCAGGGCATGCTCAAATCTATTGACACCGTAAAGCCCTGGATGCCGCTAGCCATTTAGAGATTATTTTTTCCGTGATTCTTTACCACGGCCACCGTTGTCTTTATCCTTCAGCGGAAACGCAAACTTGCCGAACAGCACACAACCGGGTGCGCCCGGGTCACATTCCTTTTTGCGCTTGTCGCAAAAGGTATTCCGCAAGTGCTTGCATTCGTAGCTCATAAAAACAAAGCTAGAAAACACCCTTTGTTTTGAACAAGGCAAATTCTATATTTTGAGAAAAAAGAGAATTTATGGACCAGGAAATTACCTTTGAAGAACTGGGTCTTGCCCCGGAAATCCTTGATGCGGTCAAGGCCGCCGGTTACGAGACCCCCTCCCCCATCCAGGCAAAGGCCATCCCTGCCCTTCTCCAAGGCAAGAACCTCCTGGGTACAGCACAGACAGGTACCGGCAAGACGGCAGCCTTTGCCCTGCCTCTCCTTTCCCGTATAGAATTCAATGCAAAAGAAACGTCTCTCCTGGTGCTGACCCCCACCCGTGAACTTTCTATTCAGGTGGCCGAAGCTATCCAGCAGTATGCCCTGAAGCTCCCGAAGGTCCACGTGGTCCCTGTCTACGGTGGGCAAGACATTTCCGTACAGTTCAAGGCCCTAAAACGCAGCGCCAACGTCATCGTGGCAACGCCGGGCCGGCTTATCGACCACCTCAAGCGAGGCTCCATCAGCCTAGACAAGGTCCAGGCCGTCGTTTTGGACGAAGCTGATGAAATGCTGGACATGGGATTCATGGAAGATGTAGAGACCATCCTGAGCGCGATTCCCGAAAACGCCCAGAGAGCCCTCTTCAGCGCCACCATGCCCAAGGAAGTTTTGGAAATCATCAATGAGCACCTGGGCGAGTACAGCGAAGCACGCATCGAAGGCAAGACCACCACGGTGGAAAACATTCGCCAGCGCTTCTTGCTTGTCAAGAGCCACGACAAGATGGAAGCCCTTGCCCGTGTCATCGAAGGCGAAGATTTTGACGGTATGCTCATATTCGTGCGTACCAAGCAGGCTACCTCCGAAGTCTCGGAACGCCTAGAAGCCCGCGGATTCAACGTGGCGCCACTGAGTGGAGACCTGGCACAGACCCTAAGAGAGCGAACCATCAACCGCCTAAAAATGGGCAAGCTAGACATCGTCGTGGCAACCGACGTGGCCGCTCGCGGAATCGACGTGGACCGCATTACCCACGTGGTAAACTACGACATTCCCTACGACACGGAATCCTATGTGCACCGCATCGGACGCACGGGCCGCGCCGGCCGTAGCGGAAACGCCATCCTGTTTATCACGCCCAGGGAACGCCGCCTGCTCAAGACCATCGAGAAAGCCACCCGCCAACCTATCGAGGCCATGGCTCTCCCCAGTGCCGAGCAGATCAGCGCCAAGCGCATTGCCAATTTCCAGAAGAAAATCCAAGATAAGCTGACACACGCCGATCTCACCAAGTTCCGCGAAATCTCCATGAAGATGACGGTGGAACTGGGTTCCGACGTAGAAGAAGTGGCTGCTGCTGCCCTATGCCTCGCACAGGAACGTGAGCCCCTGTTCCCCAAGATGGAACAGCTTTCCACTCCCAAGGTCCATGACAATGGCAACAAGGGAGGCGACTCCGATACAGAGGAAAAGCCCCGCAAGGAACGTAAGGAAGGCGCCAACGGCGTAGAAGAGGGCTACCTCCGCTACTACCTGGCGGTAGGCCGCAGAGACCATGTTTCTCCCAGGGACATCGTAGGTGCCATCGCCGGCGAGGCAGACATCAGCAGCGCCATCATCGGGCGTATCAAGCTATTTGACAAGTTTAGCACCGTAGAGCTTCCGGAAAACACCGACCAAAGTGTGCTGGACATTCTCTCCGAAATGACCATCCGGGGAAATGACGCCAAGTTCAGGCTCATGACCGACGATGCACCGCCGCCGAAAGACCGCGGATTCAAAGGCAAAAAGAAGTTCAGTAAAGAAAAGAAGCCCCGGAGCAAGGAAAAGCCCTTCCGGGAAACTCACGGCGACAAGCCTTTCCGCAAGACCCGCCGCTTCGGAAGGGTTTAGTCTTCACCTTCTTCCAGAGTTTCGGCGTCACCGTCCAAACTCGCGTCTTCTTGGTTCGCGCTTTCTGCAGAGTCCCGCACAAGACCGTTGGCCCTGTAGTAAGGAACATCCTTCAAGACTTCCTCAATCCACGACTGCTTCAAGGGATTGTTCCGCCATTCCTCATGGAGACTTGTCCGTTCACGAACTGGGTACAACTGGGCCACGGCATCCTCAACCGTTTTCTCCTGTTGCAAGTATGCTGCCAACAGAGATGCGCCCGTGTATATTTGCGAAAGTCCTGTTCCCGAATCCAGTGCCAACAAGCCATTCCCACGAGGACCCCGGTAATCTAGGTCAAAATTCGAGACATGGCGGATAATCGACATCAAAAGAGCCGGATCCACATTCTCCCCTACAGAAGCTTCCATTACAGGAAGACCGCAGAGCTGTTCTATGCTCCAGGGTGAGCCCCTATAAACCAGTTCCAGTCGATGTTGCTCCCCCTTTGAATCAATCTTCACAAGGTATCGGGAACCAAGACGCTGCTGAACCTTTTTCACAATGCGTATTCCACGATTCTTGAACTGTTTATAACCATCGAAGGATAGCCACAGGGTATCATCCAAGCGTACAAGCCTTGGCAGCGTGGGCCGCCGAACCTCTTCGTTATAAATTTTCAGGAGAGCGGGCAAACCATACGAAAGCTCCGGCATAGGGCTTTCAAAACTGCAAGAAGAATCCCTAGACAGGTACTTTTCCGCAATAAGATTTTCCACCATGGTCTTGGAATAATCGACAAACACTTGTCTAGAATCCAGTGTGGACTCAAAAGCACCCCGAGGATACAGTGCGTAGGCCGCCACGATCAACGCCACAAAAATGACGAAGGCAAGCAAAAACCAACGCGCCCTGTGGTAATGCCAAATCAAGCCAGCCCAGGCCCTGCCCTTCGGGGTTCTTCCCAGGTACAAGACAAGGAATGCTGAGATGGCAATCCAAATAATCGCTATAACCAACAGTGCCACGTTATCCAATATAATTTCTAATTTGGGGCTATGCTGAACTCACTTGAAAATATCGTAATCATCGGGGACAGAATCCTCATCAAGCCCCTAGAAGCCTCCAACAAGACCGGTAGCGGGCTCTACCTGCCACCAAGTGTCAAGGAACGGGATGCCGTGCATACAGGGCTTGTAGTCAAGGTGGGCCCAGGCTACCCCATTCCCGCCTCCAAGGATCCCGATGACCTGTTCAAGAACGAGTCTCAAGACCCTATCAGTTACGTGCCCCTCCAAGTCAAGGAAGGGGACGAGGCCCTATACCTCCATGCCGGCGGCTACGAGCTAGAAATCAACAACGAAAGATACATCGTAGTGAGCCAGAATGCGATTCTTCTGGTGTTACGCAACGAAATTCCCGACAGTGTCGACAGCTTGTAGGCAGGAGCGCTACGGCTAAGCGCCCTGACCAGCCAGTAGGTCATGGGCTTCCTTCACCTTGCCCAAAACCGCCTTGGTAGAATCGAACAGGGCAGAAACCTGATTCTGCAATTCCGAGAGGAATTCCTTGTTGCAGAACAGGTCTTCTCTGGAGCTCTTGATGCCTGCAAACACTGCCTTGAGTGCCTGCAGAGCCTTAGTCTCCTTCTCCGCCACAACCTGAATCTCCTGACGGATTTCGACCATGTCCGCCTTCTTCTTCTCCACAATGTCGGGATCATTCTCCTTGAGTATGTGGGTCGGCAACACACCGAAATCTTCGTACTTCTCGTTTGCAGAGATGGTGCTGTTCCTAGAAGACATGGTGCGAATACCCACGGACTTCACCGAAGATGCTACCGAGATGGCGCAATTAGAAGTGCCATGGTAGTTGCAGCGCACCCGCTTCTCTTCGCGTTTCAGTTCGTTGTACGGGAAAAAGTCTCCTTCGGTCTCAATGTAACGGATCGGAGCGTATAGAGGAACGGTCTCACCCGCGATGGTAATGCGGTAAAATACACAGGGTTCCTCATTGAAAATCTTGGTTTCGTACAGGTTGTTGCTGCTGTGCATCAGCTTCTTGATGCGGAACATCAAGTCTTCGGCATCGTAGGGCTTTTCCAGAATCTCGGGAATGTCCTTGAGCATCTGCTTCAGCACAATCTGCCTGTACTTTTCTGTAATGACCTTGTTGGACACCGACCTAGACCAGATAGGCATTCCCAAGAAGAAGGTATCTTCTAGGCGGGTTTCCGTACGGCCGTTAAAGAAGGCCTGGGCCTTCATGATGTTGGCAAGGGCAATCCACTTGCGCACGGACACATAAATATTGTTCTCGTCGCAAACCTCCACCACACCGGCGATGACCTTCAGGGTATCCTCAGAAAGGGAGACCTTCTTGATTTCTTCGTTCCACTGGGACTTTTCCTCGGCGGTAACGGTCAAGCCCGGAGACACATGGGTGCTGGTCACGTCACCCTGGGTCTTCAACAGTTCGCAAAGGGCGTTTGCCGAAATATTCTCGGGCAGCACAATCGTCAAAGAAATATTGTCAATGATTTCGCCGCGGCACAGGGCATCTTCGGGACGCATCTCCCCCGAAAGGATTAACGAGGCCTTGCCATGATCTTCCAAGGCGATGGTCACATTGTCCTTGACTCTTTCATTCCGGGGGTCGTAAGTGAGAAACTCGATAATGTCGTAGCTATCCAAGTTGGCAGGCATGTCCTGCTCGCGGGACCCAATCTTCAGCGCCTTCGCGTTTTTGAAAGCGGCAATCCACCTTTCCAGAATCAGGGCCTTACCCGAACCGGAACGACCATAAAGATAAAAGGACTCCCCCAGCAGGGCGGCCAAGAAACCAAGCTGTATCTGGAATTCCCTCTCCGGAATTCCCGCCACCAGGGACGTCATCAGTTCCGAAATTCTTTTCGTCAAAGTCATATTTTCACCTCTTCTGAAGGTAATAGTAGTAAATCTTGTACGCAGCGGTACACCCTAGGGCTATTCCGCAATGACCGTCCTAGCCGCATAAGGTCTTTTTCCGTCACCAAGACTGCGGGAGCGGACTTCAGGATTTCTTTTATGGCCCTATCATAACGGCTATCGTGATCCGGACGCACAACAGTCCTTGCCACCTTCACACCGAAATTCTCAAGATCCCTGAAAAACCGTTCCGGATTTCCGATTCCACACACAGCCCACATTCCGGAACTGTCAGCCACAAGATGCTCCCCCACCCCGTTCACAATTTCTGAAATAGCAAACGTCACATCTGGATTCTCGCCGTAGCATTTCAGAACTAGGTCAGGCTTCGGATGATCCTGTACAAGACTACGGTTCGGGCCTACGGGCCACAGGTCTCGCAGCCTACGGGGAGGGTCGTTCCAGTCCAACCGCACCGTATACGCAGGCCGCAGTCGGCTATCCTCAAAGCCATCGTCGCAGATGATATAGTCAAACTGGCCGTCCATTTCCCGAGCCGTACGGTAACGATTGGATGTTGCCACCACCGTTGCCCAGGGCAACTTCATTTTTAAAAGTTCAAGCTCATCCCTAGCCTTTGCGTGGCAAAGGACTGCCACCCGCGCAGTTTCAGACAAACTAACAAAATGGTTGGCAAGCCATATGACAAAGGGAGTCTTTCCAGCACCCCCTGCCAAAAAGCTCCCCACCACAATGAGCTTGGCGTGGGCCAGAGGCTTACCCGGCCGCAGGAAAAGCCAGTGATGGATTTTATAAAGGACTCTGTAGATTAACGCGAGCGGCATGAAAAAAGCCCCTTCAAACGTCATCCTCAAACGAGCAATTTCAAAGCTCGTTTCTCTTCTGCTGCAGGTACAAGTCTGCAAGCACCAGAGCCGCCATGCTCTCTACGATGACAGGCGCACGCACGGCCACGCAAGGGTCATGACGACCCTTGGCAGCGAGGCTGCCATTTTCGCCTCCTCGCCCGGCGGTCTTCTGCTCTTGCGAAATCGTGGCCGTGGGCTTGAAGGCCATGCGGCATACGATGTTCTCGCCATTGCTGATGCCACCCAGACTTCCACCCGCATTGTTGGTGCGAGTCCTGTAGCGCTTTCCGTCAAAGTAAATCTCGTCGTTGTGTTCGCTGCCATGCATGCGGGCCGCCTTGAAACCGCACCCGATTTCAAAGCCCTTGCAGGCCGGAATCGAAAGCATGGCCTGGGCCAGCAGGGCGTCTAGACGGTCAAACACGGGTTCGCCAAGACCTGCGGGCACGTTACGCACCACAAGCCCAACGGTTCCGCCAACGCTGTCACCGTTTTTCTTGGCCTCGAGAATTTCCTGTTCCATCTTGGCACTGGCAGCCGCATCGGGGCAACGCACCGGTGAAGCCTCTACCATGTCGTGATCCAGCGTATCAAGATCTACAGAGAGGCACTCTACTTCACCAACACTTTGAACCCATGACACAAATTCCGTACCCGCAACCTGGGAGAGAAACTTCCGGGCAACCACACCGGCAGCCACGCGACCGATGGTCTCGCGGGCAGAGCTGCGTCCGCCACCACGGTAATCCCTAAAGCCATACTTGATGTCATAGCACAAGTCCGCATGGCCAGGTCTGAACCATTTCGCGATATCAGAGTAGTCCCCGCTCCGCTGGTCCTCGTTAAAGACCACAAAAGAAATAGGGGTACCGGTGGTCTTACCCTCGAACACGCCGCTCAGGATCTTGACCTGGTCCTTTTCGTCCCGGGCAGTGGTCAACTTGCCCTGCCCCGGGCGTCTACGGTCCATAAAAACCTGGATATCGGCCTCAGAAAGGGGTATTCCGGCCGGGCAACCGTCCAAAACGGCCCCAACGGCTGGGCCATGGGATTCTCCCCAGGTTGTGACAGAAAAAATCTTACCAAAAGTGCTAGACATGCCCAAAATATAGATAAAGAGCGGTATTTTTCCCATTTCCGCTCCCTTTTTAAAAGAGTTTACTATATTTTACAATGCTTCTAGGAGTTATGATGCCGAGATTGTTGCTTATCATTACGCTATTTGTGTTCTCATTTTCCATGAGTGCATTCGCACAGCGTTCTGAAGATTTTGCAGGAATCCCCTTCGGCTCCGACCGCCAGACCGTCATCGAAGAGGTCATGAAGATGGGTTACGAGCCCTATGGCCAGAGCGGCGAAGGCGAACGCGTGGTCATCCCCGTTTTCAAGTTCGGCGAACTGCCTGTGCAGGTGGACTTTATCTTCAACCAGAACGACAAGTTCTACGCCTTTGAAATCCGTACGGGCCGTGTAGAGGAGTCCCGCAAAAACAAGGCCATCGAGGCCGCCATCTACATGTCCGAGCAATTCACCCTCAAATACGGCAAACCCGTAGAACCTGCCACCATCGACGAGACCAATATCAAAAACGGCAGAAATATCTACCAGGAGTGGTTCTCCATCAAGACCCTCAACGCTTACACCTCTGTAGTCAAGAACAACAACCGATTCTTTGTCATGGGTGTCGTGGAGCACAGGGCTCTCGCCAAGGAACAGAGTAAAAAGGCGAAAGTCAAGGAAAAGGCCTCGAACACGCCTGTCTTCTAGTAAGTTTCTTTACGAAGCCTCGCCGACCGCGGGGCTTTTTCATTTTTTCGATTCAGGAGATATTATGTCCAAGCTCATGCGTTCCATTTCGGGTATCCGCGGCATCGTAGGGGACACTCTTACCCCCCAGGTCCTGTCCTCCCACGTAAAGGCATTCCTCCAGATTACCAAGGCTAAGCGGGTTGTCATCGGCCGCGACAGCCGCCCCACCGGCGAGGCCATCTCCCAGTTCGTGGCCGGCATCTGCCGACTCTCCGGCGTGAACGTCATTGATGTGGGACTTTCCACCACCCCTTCTGTGGAAATCCTGACCACCCATTTCAAGGCGGACGCGGGCATCATCATCACCGCAAGCCACAACCCCCTAGAGTGGAACGCTCTTAAGTTCTTGAACAACAAAGGGTTATTCCTCGGACCGGACGATGTAAAGAAACTGTTCGAACTGGCAGACCAGGACCGGTTCGACTATCCCGACTATAGAGCCATGGGAACCTACGAAGTCGCCCCCGATGCGGACGGCATCCACATCCAGGGAACCTTGGGTATTCCCTTTGTGGACGTAGACGCCATCCGCAAGTGCAAGTTCAAGGTGGCAGTCGACGCCGTGAACGGCGCGGGTAGCTATATCGTGCCTCGCCTGCTAGAAGAGCTGGGCTGCGAAGTGGTGCGGGTACACTGCGAGCCCGACGGTACATTCCCCCGTGGAGCAGAACCTATTCCCGAAAACCTGGGCGACCTGCGTGACGCCGTCAAGAAGAACGGCTGCGCCCTGGGTTTTGCCGTAGACCCCGACGCCGACCGTTGCGCCCTGGTAGACGGTTTAGGACAAAGTATCGGTGAGGAATACACGCTGGCCATTGCTACCGAAGAAGTGCTCAGCCAAAAGAAGGGTGCCACCTGCGTGAACCTTTCCACCAGCCGCATGAACGAAGACGTGGCCGAAAAATACGGATGTGAGTGCAGCCGCGCCAAGGTGGGCGAAATCAACGTAAGCTTGCAGATGATTGAAAAGGGTTGCATCATCGGTGGTGAAGGCAACGGAGGAGTGATTCTCCCCGCCCTGCATTACGGACGCGATTCTCTGGTGGCCGCCGCCCTTGTGCTCAGCTGGATGGCTCACCACCAGGGCGGACCCGAAAAGTTCGTAGCCGAAAATCCGGCCTACGTGATGCCCAAGAAAAAGTTTGAACTGGGCGACAAGAAGGTGACCGACATCTTGCCGAAGGTCAAGCAAGCTTTCGCCGACTGGAAGAGTGACGAGCGCGACGGTCTTTGGCTCGGCAAGGAAAAGTCCTGGGTGCATGTCCGCGCCAGTAACACGGAGCCGGTCATCCGCGTTATCGCCGAAGCCCCCTCCGCCGAAGAGGCGGAAGCCCTCTGCTCCAAAGTAGAAGGGATGATTTAGAGTTCCTGCATGAACGGAAGCTGCTTAGCACGCAACATCAGACGGTGAGCGTGGGCCTCGTTCTTGGGCTGCGCCCCATACAAAAGATCAAAGAACTTCTTGAGGCCAATTTCGCCGCCGCCCTGTTTCAAGATGTAAACCACCACCAGGTTCTGGGGCGCTACCGTCGAACTGATGATGTCGATATCCGTATTGCCCAGCTGCGAAACCGCCAGCTGGAAAGCATCCTCGCTATAGTTACGAATCAGCTTCTGGATATCACCCAAGGATTCAAAGCCCAGGGCCTTGAAAACCTTCAGGTAATGCAGCAGCGAAGACTCGTGGATTTCCGCCTGGTTGATGGAGGCGATGCGCTTGTTCAGCGCATCGAAAGGCCTCAGCTGCAGGTAATTGCTGAAGGAGTCGCCATCCAGTGACACCTCTTCAAAATTTCCAGAATGCACCAAGGCCTGCACACGACGACGATAGTCGTTGATGCCCGTACGGATCTGGCAGAACTGTTCATCTACAAGTTCCAGCATTCCCGCCAACCGGTTCAGGTTCCGCAGGTATTCACGGGGAACTTCTACGCCGGTCTTGTAACCCGTGTCGTGGTCCAGAGTGGCCCACACGTGCTGCAGGGCGCTTCGCATCTGGAGCTCGAAGCGGAACTGGTTCAGCTGGGGGCATTCCGGATCCTTGTAAATCTTTTCGGGCAGCCTGCAAATGTAATGCAGGGAATTGTAGCCGAAGCTGTGGAGCTCGTGCATCTTGCGCTTGTCGATACTGTTCACCCAGTCCACTTCAAAGAGCTGCTCGGCAAGGGCCGCAATCTTGTCCACCTCGTCGCTATAGAAGGTAATGACACGCACGCCCAGAATATCCGTAATGTCGTCCAGGGACCTGTACTTTTCGCCCTTGCGATCCAGCTTGCCGGCAAGGCTACCCTCTTCCTTGATTCTCGCCTCTACGGCGTTGACATAGATGTGGCTATCCGTGATACTCTTGCGAAGCGTGTCCCTGACAATGGAAAGCATTCTAGCAAAGACAGGACGCTTTTCACGGAACTCTTCTAGAATGGCGTTGCCGTGGGCATCCAGACCATAACTTCCTACAGGCTTTTCACTCATATTTCCTTAACCCGCTTTACTAAAAAGCTTCTCCACCAATTCCGAAAACTCTGCATAGGCCCAAGTTCCCTTTAAGCCTGCCAATGCATGAACAAGTCCACGTAAATGCCATTCATGAGCAGCGGCATCCTTTACGCAAAAAAGGTCCCAAACTTTATCGCCTATCGCCTGGTAATCGCGATAAATGGCGCGGGCATTACTCAACTTATCAGCAAGGGCCACAATCTTCACTTCGTTTGTAGCTGCCGAAAGTCGCTCAATGGCTTCTTCCTTGCGAAGCCTCCAGCTTTCTTCACGGCTCTTGCCCTCGAAAACGATATCGGACTCAGACTCCACAAGACCCGCCACCCGTTTACCGAATTCCCGTTCAATATCCTTGAGCGTTACGTCCGTATCTTCAACAGTGTCGTGCAGCACAGCAGCCGCTAAAAGCTCCTGGTCATTCGTCATGGTAGCCGCTATGGAGACGGCTTCCATCGGATGGACGATATAAGGAAAACCTTTCCCCTTGCGTTCGGCACCTTGATGGGCCTTTACCGCAAAAACAATAGCCTTGTCAAGAACTGAAGTATCCATGCAATACAATGTAGATTATATTCGAACTCCATTTTTCTATCTTTAGCGCTGCGAATTCAAAATCGCCATCCAAAAAAAGGAATTATCTATGGAAACCCTTAATTCCATTCTAGATACCGTTGACGGCTTTGTGTGGGGAATCCCCCTT
>JAEEGL010077921.1_pt1 | contig 18543 bp, 17 predicted proteins | sample 9134231 | NCBI WGS metagenome assembly JAEEGL01 (sample SAMN16246548, study PRJNA631951) | gut metagenome | biome: gut microbiome; feature: rumen; material: fiber-attached | host: Bos | place: Iran: Karaj | collected 2018-10 | reverse complement strand
CAGCAGAGGGATACGAGGACGGAAAAAAGAAAGAGTATCCCCTTCAGCTTATCGGCTGGCACACGAAGCGTCGCGGCCACACCATCCATGACAACAACCCCCGGATGGAGGAAGTCGAACCCCAGAGGATGTGGATCAATCCTGCAGATGCTGAAGCACGCGGCATCCGAGACGAGATGGTCGTTGCGGTATATAACGAGAGAGGCCGGATCCAGATCCCAGTGAAAGTCACAGACCGGGTGATGGCAGGGGTGGTTGCCATTCCAGAGGGCGCCTGGTTTACCCCCGGTACCGATGGGATCGACAGACGAGGGTCGATCAATGTGCTCACATCCACCCTGCCAACACCCTTTGCCAGAGGAAACGGCCAACACACGGCCCTGGTGGAAGTACAGACTGTTTCCTGAACGCATTTATCCATTGATTAACTTCTTTACCGAAATTTGATGTTTCCGGCTGTCACCAGAAAAAACAAGGCACCGATACCCATGTCGTCAGGCTAATAAAAGACATGGGTGTCGGTGCCCTCTGATGTTTTAGGGGGGAAAAACAGAATAAGATCACTTGAACTCTATTTCTCATATGCTGTAGGATTGGAGTAAGAGAAAAGAGACTTCAATGTGTTGAAGAAGTAATCGCTTTTTGGTATACTGAATAAACTGATGTCATAGATTACTATAGACCGGGGAAAAAGACTGATAAACAGGTGCTGGTCATGGTCAAATATCACCACGCAGATTAGAAATTCTTACGCCTGGGGCGCTGGTGTCTAGTATGGAAAGCGAGGGCGCTGCTGGACTGATCAGACCGGATAAGAGAGCTAACAATGATAAGCTGGGGGTAAACAGAAAATGATTGTTCTAGTTACAGGTCCCCGCGGTTTCGTAGGTGCGCGAATGATGTCAGCGCTGAAGGAGGCTGTTCCCGCACCGTCTCTGCGCGACTTGAATGAAGATGCGATTAAGCGGCTGGTCGAGACAATGCAGCCGGATGTCATCGTTCACACCGCAGCCATATCGGATATCGCAACCTGTGAGAACAACCCCGATGCATCCTACCACGCCAACGTGGAGATTCCGGTGTGGCTTGCGAAAACTGGTGTAAAACTTGTCGCCTTCAGTACGGATCAGGTGTACAGCGGTCGTGGTGATGACGGCCCCTATACGGAAGAGGTGACAGCGCCCGCAAACCGGTATGCCCGGCACAAACTGGAGATGGAACGGCGGACCCTCGAGATTAACCCGGATACGGTTTTGCTCCGGGCGACGTGGATGTACGATATGCCGATGTATGGATTGGCCAACAGAGGAAATTTCCTTGTTAATATGCTGCGTAACCGAGAGATTTCTTTCTCGTCCACACAGCGTCGGGCAGTCACATATGTCAGAGAGGTCGCAGACAACATTCGGAAAGCTGCGATGCTTCCGGGCGGGGTCTACAACTTCGGAAGCGAGAATGGACTCACTATGCTGGAGACAGCGCAGTGGCTGAAGAATGAGTTGAATTTGCCCATAATCGTGAAAGATGCAGGTCAACGGCATAATCTGTGGATGGATTGCTCAAGGGCTAGAAATAAAGGCATATTATTTAGCAATACGCTTGATGGGCTGAAACAGTGTATTGCGGATTACGGACTCTGTGAATAAAAGCAGAGGTCTGAAATTTGATAGAAAAGAGGAAAACAGGTGGAAGCGGCAAGGATCTTTGTTTCTCTGCCATTTCGAGTAGATGGTCTTGAAAGTGAGCACCCGGGATGTCTGAAATCATTTGATTCACGACATCTGAACCGTTTTATCTCAGCCCTGTATAAAGAGATAAGCACAGTTTCTGAAGAGTGCGATGATTTGCTGGTAAGAGAAATCGAAATCGGAAACGGGTCTGCATCACATCTTACGGCTGATGATCTGACGAATCTCATTCGGGTTATACAGAATCATTTTCATATGGATCCGAAAAGAACAATCCGCATAACGATGACACCGTCGGGCTTCGATTTCTATAAACTCAGTGCGATTCGGCAAATGAAGAATGCGACGGTTTGTTTTGAGCTTCCCGACTTGACTGACGAAGGGCTTCGCGCTGCTGAGTATCACTGCACCGGGAAACAGGCGATCGGAGCATTGGAAACCTGTTTTCAAAACGCATACAGTGATTTTGCGGTAGTTCTGACCTCTAAAAAAATGGAGGCGGAAAGGGCCGAAAACATGCTGAAGAGAATTCTGGCTACACACCCAAAAGAAATGGTGTTGCGTACCGATGCTGCCCAAGATTATCTGGATGTAGCCAAGCGTGTTTTGACGGAAGAGAACTGGGCTCGGTCAAAAGAACACTGGTATCGGGATGGTGTACCATTACCGTCCAGCTGCACAGTACAAATCGGCTGCGGACCTGCTGCGGTATCGATATTCGATCATATTCCGGTACGAAGCACTACGGATTTTGATTTCTACTGCGACCATTCGTATGACTACGAAGCACTCGTCAGACACGCAGAAGGAGAATAACAAAAAGACAGTCGGCTGAGTAAGCCGACTGTCTTGGACTAAAAGAGACAGAATCAGAGACTGGCCAGATAGGAACCAACAGAGTAACCGCCCACCAGGCAGCGCCCGTGGCTATTGCCCATGAAATTGATTGGATAGTCCACTGCATACATATCACCGGAGACATTGCCGACGGCGTAGAGTCCGGGAATCACTTCGTCATTTGCATTGCAGACCTGGTTGTTGTCGTCGATATGCAGGCCACCGACGACCGCCAGCAGACCGGCGCCGACGCGCGTCGCATAGAAGGGACCTTCTCTGACGGGGGTAAGGAAGACCTGATCCTTATAGAAGTCGGTATCTTCGCCCTTGTCGCACAGCTCGTTGTAGTGTTCGACGGTGGCGAGAAGCGCATCAGCCGGAACGCCGATCTTCTCAGCCAGCTCCTCCAGCGTATCGGCTTTGAAATAGTTCTTCGGGTCGTTCTCAACACCGGTTTCGATAGTGTTGACAGTCGTCTCGACGGATTCTTCGAAGGTTGAGCCGATGAAGCGGAAGTTGTCCCAGAACATCCCGCCCCCGTGAGGAAGGCTCTGTAGCACATACTCGGGATATTTGGAATCAAAGATCGAGAAGGAGTAAGGAGATTTTGCCTGTGTGACAAGGCCAACGCACTTACCCTGAACCCAGGTGGCCTCGTTCATGTAGCGCTTGCCTTCCGGTGTGACAAACAGGAAGGGTCCATGCCAGAAGGAGGCAGCCTGCGGATGCATCATGGTCGGCCAGGGACCGTCCTGAACTGCCGCGCCGGCCCAGCAGGCCATGTTGATTCCGTCGCCGGTATCCCCAAGGGCTCCGTTGAGCTTTGCGAGCACCTTGTTGCCGATCGGGGCGAAGTATTCCATCATTTCGTCATTAAAGGAAATATCGCCAGTTGCAAGAACAACGCCTTTGGAAGCATTATATTTTACATAGCCGGCGTCCGTCTTGCAGATCGCGCCGGTCACTGCGCCTGCTTCGTCCTGGACCAGCTGCTCTGCGGGAGAGTTATAGATAAACTGCGCACCGTGGTCTTCCGCGAACAGACGGAACAGATGCGGTGCAAATACAGCCAGACCATATGTCTCGACGACAGAACCGCCGACAAACATATGATAGGTGCGGTCTTCTTTGTGGACAGGGTCATTGGAATGGTTCTCACTGATCAGCGCCTGTGCTCCACTGGCCTCAGCAATGTCGATCATCCAGTTCATGGCCTCTTCTGAGGTATTGTGGAATTTGGCGACCAGAGACTCTCTGCAGCGTCCGCCGCAGGTCTTGACCCAGCGCTTCTGGGAATCGACTTTGTCGAGCTTGAGATCAAAGGCGTCGAGAGCCTTGGAAGCAACGGCACCAGTACCGCCGACGCCGTTTCCATGGAGCGTGTCGCTCTTCTCTACGAGAATGACCTTGGCGCCGAGTTCAGCAGCGCGTGCGGCTGTTGCACAGCCAGCATAACCTCCACCGATGATAAGAATCTCAGTATCAACTGTCTCGACGATTTCGGATTCCGGAATGGGCTCCGGCTTCACTTCCCAGGAATGCTGACCCGATACCGCGACGGCGGCTTCTGCCACTTCGTCGACAATACCTTTTGCCTGGTCAATGCACTCGCGGGCAGCGGTCCGCACTGCGGTGGAGGTGATGCTGGCACCGCTTACCCCATCAATTTCCGCTGTCTGTCCGGCAAGAAGCTGTTCGACGACTTGATCGCCGATAGCTGCACCGATACCCTGAGTTTCTCCGGAGACATCGACAACCGCATCGATGATACTGGTTTCATCGAAGGTCATGGTGACCGTGACGTCGCTTGACATACCCTTTGCCGAGGCTGTGTAAGTACCGGGTGTGTAAATGGCCTCGCCTTCGGCAGAAGCTTTCAGACTGAGACCGTCTACCATTCCAAAAGCTGCAACACCAGCAGCGCCTGCTGCCATTGACTTAATAAACTGTCTGCGCGAAAGAGTTTTTTCCATGTTTCAGATCCTTTCTACGTTTTTTATTTTTATATAGATAAACGGAGTAAAGATGTTATAATTATATAACATACAATAGTGCTTGTCAATTAATATACAGGAGAAGAAACAGAATTGCAGTACATAGAACAACTGCCGTAGGACAGCAAAAAACGCCGATATCCATGTCGTCAGGCTTTGGAGGACATGGGTATCAGCGTTTTCTATGGGGCTTTCTTCCGCAGGATTACCGGCCTGAAAAGGTTGCGTTGAGAGCCTGTTACTCGTATAATTCCGTTCGACGGAGCTGGGTATAAGGTTTTCGGTCCCGGAGAGCAGATGCCTCGCTGAGGTTCAAATCACAGAGCAGCAGTTGCGCCTTGTTTCCAGCCAAAGCGAGGGTCTCGCCGGATGGGCCAGCTACGATGGATTCGCCGCAAAACGGCATCTCTCCTTCCTGGCCCACGCGGTTGACCATTGCGACGAACACGCTGCTGTGAAAGGCTTGGATCTTGATCTCCCAGTGGAACAGCTCGGATGGCTCGTCCGCGGTGTTGGCGGTGGGGATCAGGATCAGATCCGCCCCTCGAAGGGCCTCTGTGCGGATGCTCTCGGGATAGTGCCGGTCGAAGCACACGACGATCCCGATCCGCCCGAAGGGTGTATCGAAGACCTGAAAGCCCTCGTCTGAAGGGGCGTAGTAGTCCTGCTCATAGAAACAGGGGCACTGGGCAATATGGACCATTTTCTGGCGGCCGATGATCTCGCCCTTGTCGTCGATGAGCAGGCTGGTGTCATAGCATCGGTCACTGTACTGCAGATAGAAGTTCGGCGAGGCGAAAATACGGTTCTCCCGACAGGCGGCCTGGACCGCCAGGACCGCGGGATCATTTTCTTGTAGCAGATAGCCGGAAACATCCAGACCCATATACTGCGGGAAAAAGGGGGTCAGTTGAATCTCCGGAAAGCAGATCAGGTCGGCGCCCTGCTCCGTTGCTTCCGAAATCAGGCGAAGGGTCTGATGTAAATTCTCTTCGATGCATTCTGACATCTGCATTTGGGCCAGAGCTAGCTTCATAATCAATCATCCTCCAATATCCCACTGGAATTATAGGTTAGTCTTTTTTATACTTCAATTGTTCCCTCTTGTCAAGCGAAACAGAAAAACTCCACTGACGATCAAAGCCAGTGGAGTTTTCATCTTATGCGTCCGGGTTCCAGCGGTACTTTTTCATGTCGACACAGCCGTTTGGGAGAAATTCGACACCCTCTTCCCGCAAGCGTGTCTCCTGCTCATAGAAGTGAGGGGCCAGCCGCCCGGCGTGATTCACTACCCGATGGCAGGGGTATTCGCCGTAGAGCTCCGACATGCTGAGTACCTTCCCGACGAGGCGGGAATTGCGTTCCCGCCCGATGCACGCTGCGATCTGGCCGTAGGAGGCGACATGCCCGTAAGGGATTTCCGCTACAACGGACAAAATCTCATAGACCAGTCGGTCATCCAGCTTCATGATGTTCAGAGAATGCTATTCCGCCGCGGCTCTGCCTGCCCGGAAGGCGGCGAGGTTCAGTTCAAGGAACTTCGGAGGGACCGTTTCCCGGATGACGCCTTCCCAGTCGATGTCATCCAGCTGCAGCGCTTTGGTCATGGCGCCGAAGAGAACGATGTTCATGCACTTGACATTCCCAAGTTCCAGGGCGATCTTTGACGCGTCCAGGGTATAGCACCTGAAGTTTGCTTCCATGGCTTCGAGGCAGCCTTCAGGATAGGTTTCGAGCCCTGCGGCAATGGTGGAAGAGGCCATTTCATAATCGTTGATGACGGCGATACCGTCCGGTTTCAGGAAATGGGCATAGCGGACCGCTTCCATCTTCTCAAAGGCCACCATCAGATCGGCAGCACCCTCTCCGATGACGGGAGAATAGACCTTTTCACCCCAGTGAACCTGGGTGGAAACGCTGCCGCCGCGCTGACTCATGCCGTGGACCTCAGACATCTTTACATCGTAACCGGCCTTCATGAGCCCGTTTACCAGGACCTTTGCTGTCAGAATGGCTCCCTGACCGCCTACGCCGACAAGAATTGCACTCCTGCTGTTCATTTTCCACTCTCCTCTCTGCGGATAGCTCCGACCGGGCAGACCTGCGCACAGACGGTGCATCCGACACACTGGGTCGGATCAATGCCGGACTTCCTGTCTTTTACCATGACAGCGGGACAGCCGACCTGCAGGCACTTGCGGCAGCCGATACACTTTTCGGTGTCAACGACACATTTGCCGATTTCGTGCTTCATACGCTTGATGAGCAGGCAGGGGCGGCGGGCAATGATAGCCACGGGGACCTCGGATGCAAGGGCGTCGTCGACAGCCTTCTGCATGGCGCTGAGATTCTGGGGATCCACGATGATGACGTTCTCGTAGCCATATGCCCGGAGGACATCCTCGATTTTGATGGCGGCGGCCATGTCTCCCTGCAGGGTGTAGCCGCTGCCTGGATTATCCTGGTGTCCGGTCATGCCGGTGATGTGATTGTCGAGCACGACGGGGATGACGCTGCCCTTGTTATAGAGAATCTCAGCAGCGCCGGTCATGCCGCTGTGGAAGAAGGTGGAGTCACCCAGAACACCGAAGACCTTTTTCTTCTGGCCGGAAGCTTCAAAGGCCTTGGACATGCCCATGGCCAGGGAGAAGCCGCCGCCCATGCAGATACAGGTGTCCATCGCCGTGAGCGGTGCGCTGGCACCAAGTGTATAACAGCCGATGTCTCCGGCGATGACAAAGTCCTTTCCCTTGGACATGGTATAAAAGAATCCCCTGTGCGGGCAGCCGGGACAGAGTGCCGGGGGACGGGAGACCGCCTTCACCGAGAGCTCTTTGAAAACGGGCTTTTCTCCGAAGAGCATCTCCTTCAGACGCTGGGGGTTGAGCTCGTACATGTTGCTGACCAGGGACTTGCCGATACAGTCGATACCGGCAGCCTTGATCTGTTCCTCCATGAAACCCTCCAGCTCCTCAATAACGTAGAGCGTCTCCACCTTGGATGCAAACTCACGGATCAGCTCCATGGGCAGTGGATTGGTGAGGCCGAGCTTCAGGAAGGAAGTGTCCTCGGGAAAGACATCCTTTGCGTACTGATAGGCGATGGAGGCCGTGATGACACCGGTTTTGCCCCCCTTCAGCTCCATCCGGTTCAGAGGAGACCGGTTGCTGTATTCCGCCAGCGCGGCGAGGTTCCGCTCCACCTTGGGATGGTTCCGATAGGCATTTGCCGGCGCACAGACATACTTCTTCGCATTGCGCTGATAGGCAAAAGGCTCGGCCTCTTCCCTCTCACCGAAAGTCACAAGGCTCTTGGAGTGGGAGATGCGGGTCGTGGTGCGGAACAGCACCGGCATATCGAACTGCTCGGAGATCCGATACGCCTCCTTCATGAAATCGATACACTCCTGGGAATCGGAGGGCTCGACAAGGGCGACCTTGGCGGCGCGGGCATAGTAGCGATTGTCCTGCTCGTTCTGGGAGGAATGCATGCTCGGATCGTCCGCTGTGACGATCACGAAGCCGCGGTTGATGCCGTTATAGGCCGCGGTGAACAGCGGATCTGCGGCCACATTCAGACCGACATGCTTCATGGCGCAGAGGCTGCGCACGCCGCCGATGGCGGCTCCGTAGGCGACTTCAGTCGCCACTTTTTCATTCGGTGCCCATTCACAGTACAGGGAATCCTTATATTGGGGCAGGGTTTCAAAAATCTCTGTGCTGGGAGTGCCGGGATATGCGGAACAGACTTTGACCCCGGCTTCATAAGCGCCTCTTGCGATCGCCTCGTTGCCGGAAAGCAGATGTTTGTTCATCGAATCACCTTCTGTTTCAATATGGTAATATCTAGACAACTCTATTCTACAGAAAGCCTTGCGAAAAGAGAAATAGAATGCTATGATGAGGACATAGGAAATGCTTATATCTCGGAGGCCGAAGACATGACGATCACACAAGTTCAATATGCCTGTGAGATTGCCAGGCGGGGCAGCATGACCCGGGCTGCAGAGCAGTTTTACATCTCTCAGCCGGCCCTTTCGGAACAGATCAAGACGCTGGAGACGGAGCTGGGCTGCGCCCTGTTTCACAGAACAGCTCATGGAACAGAACTCACCGAAGCTGGCGCGCGGTTCTGTAAGTACGCAGAGCCGGTGATCAGTGCATGGAAAACACTGGAACAGAACAGCGCGGAACTGAAGAATGCGCATCACAGCCGCGTACATATCGGTTTTGGAGTCCGGGCAAGGTCCAACGGTCTGTTTGAGCCGATTATGAGTTTTTTTGACAGCCACCCGGAGATCAGTGTCAGCTTTATTACTGATATGAACGAGAGTTTTCCGGAGGCGATCGAAGCGGGGCGGCTGGATATCGCCATTGGCCGCCTGTACGGCCAGCAGATGACCAGCCTGAAAGGAAGAATTGCGATTTTTCCGCTGCTGACGGAACCGCAGTGCATCCTGATGTCCCGGGAAGATCCGCTCAGCAAAGAAGCAAGTCTCCCGTTTCAGGTGCTGGATGGAAAGACGGTGATCTGCGGACCGGAGGGCTCCGGTGACGACAGCGAAATGAAAGAAATGTCCAGGGAATACGGTGTTCAGACAGCCCGTGTGCTCCGGGCGGACGACATTAACGCAGTGATCGCCCTGGTCCAGCGGAAAAAAGGCTATGCACTGGGGCCGGTCTCTTTTGCCCGCTTCTTCGGTGTGGCGGCGGTTCCGCTGAAAACAACGAAAGACATTGCACTGAACCTGATGTGCCGGGAAGAGGAACAGAACGACGCCCTGTTCCGCCACCTGTACAAGCACCTGGAACGCAGTCTGCTGCTGCGGACCGGTTTCGCTGAGGAATAATACGAATTAAATAAAGAATGAAAAAAGGAGAAAAAGATATGGACAAAAACATCGTCAAACGCAACGAGCTGCTGGCACAGACTGTCATCAAAGGGCTGCAGTCCCGCAACATGAGCGGATACTATGCCGCAAGCAGAGAAGAAGCGCTTCAGATCGCGCTCTCCCTGATTCCGGAGGGGAGTACTGCCACCATGGGAGGCGGTGTGAGCGTGGAGGAGATCGGCCTCGTGAAAGCGCTGAAAGAGGGAAACTACAACTACATCGACCGGAACGAGGCAGAGGACAAGCGTGCTGCTATGCTCCAGGCCTACGATGCCGACGTTTTCCTCGCCAGCGCCAACGCCATCACCCAGGATGGCGTCCTTGTGAACATCGACGGCAACGCAAACCGGGTTTCCGCCCTGGCCTACGGCCCAAAGAAGGTCGTGCTGATCGTCGGCATGAACAAAGTCTGCAGCGATGTGGACGGGGCTATGAAGCGGGCCCGGAATGTGGCGGCCACAACCAACGCCCAGCGCTTTGGCCTGTCAACGCCATGTTCCAAAACCGGTGCCTGCATGGACTGCAAGTCACCGGACACCATCTGCTGTCAGTTTCTGATCACGCGGTTTTCAAGGCACACGGGCAGAATCCATGTCATCCTGGTGAACGACGTTCTGGGCTTCTGATCCTCTTGTTCCGCATTGATTTTTGTGTTATAATCCGCGACGCTTAAGAAAACACGATCCTGCAAAGCACAGAAGAGGAGAGCATGACAACCAAGATCGATAATCGGATATTTTATAAGCGTCTGTGGACCCTGGCGTTTCCCATTGCTTTCCAGAGCCTGATGCTGGCCATGGTGGCGGCGTTCGATGCCCTGATGCTGGGGCGTGTGGCACAGGAAGAGATGACAGCGGTATCACTGGCAACCCAGATCCAGTTCGTGCAGAACATGTTCCTGATGTCCGGCACGGCGGCGGGCTCCATTCTCGGCGCGCAGTACTTTGGGAAAGGCGACAGGCGGACGATTGAGGAGATCTTCAATCTCATGCTCCGCTTCTGCGGGCTGATCTCCGTCCTGTTCTTCCTGGCCTGTGAGTTCATTCCCGGACTCCTGATGCATGCCTTTTCCCACGATCCGGTTTTGATCAGGATCGGAAGCGCTTATCTGAGGATCGCCGGATGGTCCTATCTGCTGACCGGAGTTTCACAGTGCTACCTGGCGGTTATGAAGTTCACCGACCACGTGTCCCCTGTCGCATGGATCAGCTCGTCCGCAGTCATTGCGAATATCATTCTGAACGCTGTGTTCATCTTCGGGCTCCTTGGCGCACCGCGCATGAACGCCCGTGGAGCTGCACTGGCGACGACGCTTTCCCGCGTGATCGAGCTGGGACTCTGTATCGCGATTTCCTCCCGGAGCGGATATGTCCAGCCCGCGTGGTCTCGTTTCCTGAAGGGCCAGCGGCAGCTTCGAAAGGACTTCACCCGGCAGTGCCTGCCCCTGCTGGGAGCATCGCTCTTCTGGGGTGTGGGCTTTACCTCCTACACGGCAATTATGGGCCATATGGGATCGGACGCCGCAGCCGGAAATGCGGTGGCGTCCGTGGTGCGCGATCTGGTCTGCTGCGCCTGCAACGGCATTGGCAGTGCGGCGGGCATCATGGTCGGCAACGCACTCGGCGCAGGTGATTTGGAGCGCGGCAAGGCCTACGGCATCAAGCTCAAAAACATCTCCTGGGTCATCGGTTTTGCCTCTACGGCTCTTGTTCTGGCGGTGACGCCGCTGGTGGTGCGGATGGTGATTCTGACCGATGAAGCCCGGAGCTATCTCACCGGAATGATGGTTATCATGGCAGTCTATATGATCGGCCGCTGTGTCAATACCGTCTCCATCAACGGCGTGCTGGATGGCGGAGGAGACACGGTGTTTGATCTCTACAGCCTTGCAGTCTGCATGTGGGGAATTGCGATCCCGCTTGCCCTGCTGGGGGCATTTGTGTTCCACTGGCCGGTGCTGGCGGTCTATTCCTGCACCTGTCTGGACGAGGTCGGAAAAATCCCATGGGTGATGATCCGGTTGAGAAAATACAAATGGGTCCAAGACCTGACCCGGGATAACATGGAACAGGCCTGACCCGATCACGCGACAGGAATCAGAGGATCATTCGAGTAGGTACGGTATGACGTTACGGTATATTCTTGTTCAGGCAATCGGACTTGTCGGAACGGCGTTTTTCTTTTTGTCATTTCAATGCAGAGAAAACAAAAGGCTGTTTCAGATTCAGTTCCTGTCCTATCTGCTGTATACGATTCACCTGCTGCTGCTCGGAGCGGTAACAGGAGGAATCAGTTACATCATCAATACAGTGCGCTCCATCTGTCTCGGAAGCAGATGGAAGTTTGCCCGGCGGAAGGAAATGTGCGTGATTCTGTGTCTGATGCAGGTGGCGGCACTCTTCTTCACGTGGGCGGGCTGGATTTCGCTCCTGCCGGTTGTGGCGAATATCGCTGCGACAATCGGAGGCTATACCCATAACCCCCGCAAGATCCGGCTGACGGCGATGCTGGTGAATTCCCCGCTTTGGATTGTTTATGACATCATTGTAGGATCCTGGGCGGGCATTCTGGATGAGGCCGTGACAGAGCTGTCCGTTATCATCTCTATAATACGGTACGGATGGAAAAACCTGGATCGAAACGAAGAAAACAACTGAGATTATGGAAAACGGATTGTGAGAAACAGTCAGTTCCTGTGGTGTAGAAAGAAAGGAATTCTTTATGGATCTGAAGCACAGCGCCCTGCTTGTAATCGACATGCAGAACGGATTCCTGAATGAGGCATCTCCGCTCTTTATCGACGGAGCACCTGCGACCGTGCCCGCCTGTGCTGCGGTGATCTCCGCCTGTCGGGAAAAGGGAATCCCGGTGTTTTTCGTGACACGGGTTTACTATGCCGACGGAAGCAACGTGGAGCACACCCGCTATGATTCCTGGCTGAAGGGCGGAAGGCCTCTGTCGCCGGGCTGCCCGAAAGAAATCTCAACGGAGATGCCGGAGGAATTCGGCAGTGACCCGAGAGACTACCACATTGTAAAGCCGAGGTACTCGGCTTTTTTCTCGACGGAACTGGATCTGATTCTGCGTCGCCTGGGAGTCCGGCTAGTGATTCTAGCCGGAACCACAACGCCCAACTGCATTCGCACCAGCTGTTATGATGCGATCTCTCTGGACTATTCCGTGACCGTTCTCAGTGACTGCACTTCCTCCAAAACACCGGAGATCCAGGAGAGCAATCTTCGGGATATGGCCAATATCGGTGCGGAGATCACGGATTCCGAGACCTTCCTGCGGCTGCTGTCCGACTGAACCAAAAGAGAAACAACAAAAAAACCGACCGGGAAACAGAATGACAAAGCATTCTGTTTCCCGGTCGAACTGCGTTTAAGAGGAAAACTTACGCCCGGCAGGGAGTCTCGTTTTCGATGCTAATGTGATGGCCGCTGTAGTTACCCTCGATCAGCTCTTTCTCGTGCTTGGCAGCAGCAAGTATTTTGGAGAAGCTGATACCAGTGTCATAGCCCATCTCGTTGAGCATCCAGACAGCGTCCTCTGTGGCCAGATTGCCAGAGGCGCCCGGTGCGAAGGGGCATCCGCCCAGGCCACCGAGAGTGGACTGGATCTCGTCCACGCCGGCTTCCATGGCCGTCAGGGTGTTGACCATGCCGAGTCCGCGGGTGTCGTGGAAGTGGACCGCCAGCCTCAGGCTCGGATAGGCGTCCTTTACCGCGCTGATCACGGCCTTGACCTGGGCGGGATCGGCAATGCCGATGGTGTCACAGAGGCAGACCTCTGTCATGCCCGCATCCACATAGTCCTTCAGGAAAGCGACGACTGCAGCGGGATCGTTGTACTTGCCTTCAAAGGGGCAGCCAAAGGTGGTAGCCAGATCTACAATGACGTCCATATCGGGATAAGTGGCCCGGATCTCCTTGTAGGCGTCCAGGGACTGTTCATGGGTGCGGTTGATGTTGGCCTTGTTGTGGCTGGCACTGAGGGAGACCACATAGCAGACCTTGCGCAGGCCAAGCTCATAGGCGTTGGATGCACCGCGAAGATTGGGAACCAGTGCGAAGAGGTCAGTGTCCGGGTGGCGCGCAAGGACTGCTCTGGTGACTTCGGCGGCGTCGGCCATCTGGGGGATGGCCTTGGGGCTCACAAAGGAGGTGAACTCCATATGCTTCACACCGGAAGCCAGCAGTTCCTCAATGATTTCGATCTTTTGCTCGGTTGGGATCTGTGCACACTTAATGCTCTGGAACCCGTCACGGGGACCAACTTCACAAATCTGAATTTTCTTTGACATGATCGTTCCTCCTCTCAGATAGCGCCTTTTTCTTTGAGCTCTGCAAGCTTGGCCTCGTCAAATCCGAGAAGCTCGCCGTAAACGCTGGCATTGTCTTCACCCAGCAGCGGAGCCGGCTTGCGGGGAAGGGATTTTGTGCGTGTCAGCTTCTGCGCAGTGGCAGTAACCTGCAGCTTTCCGATCCCCGGCTGGTCGATCTCCGGGAACATCCCGCGGGCACCGGCGATCTGCGGATCCACGACCATGCGGTCGATGGTGTTGACGGCACTGGCGGGGCATCCGGCGTCATTGAGAAGTTTATCGACTTCGTCGATGGTGTGCTGTATGGTCCATGCGGAGACGATCTCACGCAGCGGTTCATGGTTGGCAACGCGGTCGCGCACTTCCACGAAACGGGGATCTTCCTTCAGCTCCGGCTGGCCCATGACATCACAGAGAATGCCGAACAGTTTGTTATTGCCTGCGGCGATGATAGCGCTGCCGTCCTTGGTCGGGAAAGAGTCATAGGGATAGGTGGACTCATAGCGGTTGCCGATGCGCTGGGGGATGCGGCCGGTGGCCTGATAGATCATGGTGATGTTCTCCATGGCAGAGACCACAGAGTCGACCAGTGCGACATCGACTTTCTCACCGAGACCGGTCTTCTGCTTGTTGACGAGGGCTGCCAGAACACCGATGGCCATATTCAGACCGCCAAGCACGTCGCCCATCGGGGTGCCAACACGGGTTGCGGGACCGCCGGGCCAGCCGGTGGTGCTCATCAGACCGCCCATGGCCTGGCCTACGATGTCATAGCCGGCGCGCTTGCTGAAGGGGCCGGTGTGACCGAAGCCGGAGACTGAACCGTAGATGATGCCGGGGTTGACTTCCTTCAGTACGTCATAGCCGAGGCCAAGCTTCTCCATAGTGCCGGGGCGGTAGTTCTCGATAACCACGTCGGCCTTCTTGACCAGTTCAAGGAACATGGCTTTGGCATCGGGGTCTTTCAGATTCAGGGTGCAGCCGAGCTTGCTGCGGTTGAAGTTGGCATAGTAGACGCTGTTTTCGTTGATAAAGGGTCCCATCTTGCGGGTATCATCTCCGCCCTTCGGGTTTTCCAGTTTGATGACAGTGGCACCCATATCGGCGAGAATCATTCCGCAGTAGGGTCCAGCAAGTACGCGGGTGAGGTCCAGTACGATAACGCCGTCCAAAAGTCCTTTTTCCATGAGAATGCTCCTTTCAAATCTTTCCGTATTTGTTTATGATATTTATTATGATTAAGATAGTAACTGCTGTTTCAGAATACTGATCAGAGGATGCTGTACAGGCCGATGAGCGCTGCAATGACGATGATGGCGAGCATCAGAGCGGAGATACCGAAGAGCTGAACGAACAGCTTGTTTTCTTTTTCCTTGGTGAACTCTGGATCGGTGGCATTGGCTGCCATGATCAGGCCACCGCCTGTGGAAGCGGGGCTCAGACCGGCGAAGGCTGCCGTGAGCGCCATGATCGAGATCAAACCGTTGGGAGAGACACCAACCTTTGCCGCGATATCGCCGACTGTCGGAACCAGTGTGGGCCAGACAACACCGATGGCGGAACTGAACCAGGACATGATGCCTGCGGTCAGACCCTGAATCGCTACAGCGGTGCGCGGGGTCATGATGGAGGCCAAAGCATTCGAAAGAAGGGTCACACCGCCAACATTAATGACGGCTTCCATCAGCATGCCGAAGCCGGTGACCATCAGCAGTGTGGACCAGGAGATTGCCTTGAAGACTTCCTTCTCATCTGCAGCCCTGATCAGAACCAGGAAGATGCCGACGGCGAAAGAGATAAGACCGACATTGCGTTTGAAGAAGGCGCAGGCAATAATGACGACAACGAAACCCAAAAGAGTGAGAATCTGATGAATGCTGAACTTGGGGAGATCTTCTTTTTCCATCCGTCTGGTCTCAACCTTGTTGCCCTTGAACACAAAAAAGACGATTAGCGAGAGGACGATGGTAGTGATGGCGGCGTAGATGATCAGCGGCGTCTGGTATCCGGCGATGCCCTGCGGTTCAGCCAGACTGCGGATCAGAACCGATTCCGGAGTGATCGGAGAGAAACGCCCGGCAAAGGAGCCGATTTCACCGATCAGGGCCAGCATGACGGAGTTGTATCCGGTAGACTTGCCGAGAGGGAGGGAAAGTGCGGCGACAATGCCGAGGGCCGGGACGCAGCCGGGGCCGATGGCAGCGATCACGACGCCAATGAGGTAGATCAGGATGGGCGCCACAATGGCATGCCCGCCGGAGAGCTGCAGGAACTTCTTGCTCATCAGTTCCAGAGCACCGTTGGTAATACCGATGGAACACAGGAACGACACGCCCAGAAGCATGATGAAAAGACTTGCGCTGAAACCGCCGATGGTTTTGGAATCAGACTGGCCGATGCACATGCCGAAAATGGTGACGGCGAGGATCGCGACGAGACCGACGTTGACCTTCCGGAAGAAGCCGATCAAAATGACGGCTACCAGGACGATCAGGGAAATGAGTGCGAGACTGTTCATGGGATCTATACCTCCTGTTGATGTGTTTTCTGCTATGGAACTATGACGGTTGCTTTTCTTCTTGCCAACACAATAACACATATGTTATTATAAGTAAAATATTAGAATCTGATATAATAATAGAAATTAACTATAACAAAAACGAGAGGAAAGACCGAGGCATGAAACTGTCACAGATGAGATACTTTTCAGCGTCCTGTCACGCTGGGAATATCAGCAAAGCAGCCGAGGAGCTGCATATCTCACAGCCGTCTGTCACGGCGGCGATCAAAGCGCTGGAAGATGAACTCGGTGTATCTCTGCTCCACCGTGGAAACCGCGCTGTTTCTCCCACACCGGACGGAGAGCGGTTCTTACACCGCTGCGATCAGATCCTTGCAGACGTTGACAGTCTGGAGGCAGAGTTTGCAGAGCTAAGCAAAAAACACCGGACGATCAATGTAGGGATTCCCCCGATGATCGGGTCTATCCTCTTCCCGGAGATTTTTCACAGCTTCCGGGCCAGGCATCCGAACATTGTGATCAATCCGGTAGAAATGGGGTCAGAAGCGGCGCGGGAGGCTGTGGCGAACGGAACACTGGATCTGGCGGTGGTGACCATGGGCGAGGATGTGCCGACCCGTTTGGATGCTCTGCGCCTGACAAGCTATGACATGATGTACTGCGTCGGGAAGAAGCATCCCTTGGCAAAAAGAAAGACCGTCTCCCTGAAAGAGACGGCAGATTATCCCATGATTCTGTTTTCCGGTGGATATTATCAGAATCGCCTGCTGGAGAGTCGATTCCGTCTGCTGGAAATCCAGCCGGATGTTTTGTTCCACTCTAACCAGCTTACGACGATCAAGAGCTTCATCCGGGAAAATCTTGCGAGCGGCTTCATTATGGCCCAGGTGATCCAGAAGGAGGACGCCATCATCACGATACCGGTGGAAGAGGGGCTGACACTGAACGTCGCTGTTGTGTGGAGGAAAGACGATTATCTGACCAAGGAAGCCAAGACCTTCATCAACTTCTGTCGCAGGACTTTTGATGCTTCCTGAGAGCTTTCCTTCTCTTCTCCGCACAGGATCTGCTTGACTTTTTCTTCTGTGAGGATCCGTTTTTCCGGCAACTCCGACAACGATGGTCCCCGCCATCGTACACAGAACCTGACAAAGGAGCCGCTCCGAATCGTGGAGCGGCTCCTTCACTTTATCTCCTGCCGGTATACAGGAAAACGAGTTATATTCTTCAGTTCCCGAACCACACGTAGTCGCTGAAGAGCAGGAACAGGAGGAACACCACGGCGAAGACGGCGAAGATCAGGAGTCCTGTCCGCACAGCACCCCAGACTACCAGGCGGCGTTCTGCAGGACTGAGGTCGCTCTTCTCACCGGAACCGGCTGAGACATTCCGCATCCGGTCCTCCGGTTGCTCAGGGCGGTACCAGGGCATGCCCTCAACATTCATCGGGGCGATTACGTGGCCGTCGTCTTCCGGCTCGGCCCGTTTCGTCTTCCGGTTCATGACTTGTTCTCCCGGACGTCGTCGTACAGATGGCAGGCACAGAAGTGACCGGGCTCGATCTCCTTCCACTCCGGCTCTGTCGTCTTGCAGCATTCCATGCACTTCTCGCAGCGGGTATGGAACTTGCATCCGGCCGGGGGGTTGGCGGGGCTGGGAATGCTACCCTGCAAAACGATGCGGTTCATCTTCGCATTCGGGTCGGGTACCGGAATGGCAGAAAACAATGCCTCGGTGTAGGGGTGCAGCGGGTGGGAGAAGATGTCTTCTGTCGCGCCATATTCCACGAGGTTCCCCAGATACATAACTCCGACGGTGTCGGAGATATGCTCAACGACACTCAGATCGTGGGAAATGAAGAGATAGGTCAGTTTGCGCTGCACCTGAAGCTCCTTCAGGAGGTTGATGATCTGCGCCTGAATGGAGACATCCAGCGCGGAGACCGGTTCGTCGCAGACCACGAACTCCGGGTTCAGCGCCAGGGCGCGGGCAATGCAGATGCGCTGCCCCTGATCACCGGAGAACTCGTGAGGATAGCGGTCCTTGTGGAAAGGCTGGAGACCGCACTGGTCCATGACCCGGTCGATGTAGTCGTCGTACTCCTGCGGCGGGACCAGTTTGTGTTCCCGGACCGCCTCACCGATGATCTCACCCACCGGCAGCCGGGGAGAGAGGCTGGAGAAGGGATCCTGGAAAATGATCTGCATCTTGGTACGGAGCTTCCTAAGCTCGCCGGCAGAGAGGTCATAGACCTCCTTCCCATTGAAGAGAACCTGGCCGCCGGT
>JAEEGL010826351.1_pt1 | contig 18544 bp, 14 predicted proteins | sample 9134231 | NCBI WGS metagenome assembly JAEEGL01 (sample SAMN16246548, study PRJNA631951) | gut metagenome | biome: gut microbiome; feature: rumen; material: fiber-attached | host: Bos | place: Iran: Karaj | collected 2018-10 | reverse complement strand
GTTCCTCCGGGTGTTTCGTAAACGCCGCGGCTCTTCATGCCTACCACGCGGTTCTCCACTATATCTATGATACCGATGCCATGCTTGCCGCCGAGGCGGTTAAGCTCTTTTATTATCTCGGATACTTTCATCTTTTTGCCGTTTACGGAGGTGGGAACACCGGATTCAAAGGTCATTGTAACATATTCGGGTTCATCCGGAGCCTTCTCGGGAGTGGTCCCGAGAACAAGAAGATGATCGTAGTTGGGCTCGTTTGCGGGATCCTCAAGTTCGAGGCCTTCATGGCTTATATGCCAGAGGTTACGGTCCCTTGAGTAGCTGGAATCCGCGGAAAAAGGAAGGTTGATGCCGTGTGCGCGGCAGTATTCAATTTCTTCCTCACGTGATTTAAGAGTCCATTTTTCATTACGCCAGGCAGCTATTATCTTAAGATCGGGGGCGAGAGCCTTGATGCCCAGTTCAAATCTTATCTGATCGTTGCCCTTACCGGTAGCGCCGTGGCATATTGCGGTCGCTCCTTCCTTGCGGGCTATCTCAACAAGCTTCTTGGCTATGACGGGTCTTGCCATTGAAGTTCCCAGAAGATATTTATTCTCATATACGGCATGAGCCTGGACGCAGGGAATGATGAAGTCGTTACAGAATTCATCGGTGAGATCCTCTATGTAAAGCTTGGATGCTCCCGATGAGAGTGCGCGTTCTTCAAGTCCTTCAAGCTCCTCTGCCTGGCCGCAGTTGCCGCAGACACAGATCACATCGTAGTCGAAGTTTTCCTTAAGCCAGGGTATCAGAGCGCTTGTGTCGAGTCCGCCCGAATAAGCAAGTATTACTTTTTCTTTCATATCATTTATCCTCCTGAATATTTGTGTCACTGTAATTTGGTCAAGCTTTTCTTCAAGCAGTTAATAGGATACAACAATTGATATATAAATGCAAGTAAAAAGTGCATAAAAAATCAGAGCGTATGCATAAATCCGAAAAATCCGTTGCATAATATGCATAATAGATGTATAATCATGCACATGATTCGGTTGCGGCGGCCTTGCGCCGCAGGAAACGGGGGAACATATGACCATACGTACAATGAATATCGATGACTATGACGGGGTTAGCGCCCTGTGGATGTGCATTAAAGGATTCGCGATAAGGAGCATAGACGATTCAAGAGAGGGCATTGAGCGTTTCCTGGACAGAAATCCCACTACATCCGTGGTCGCGGAAAAGGACGGCAATATAATAGGAAGTATCCTGTGCGGACATGACGGCAGAAGAGGATGTTTCTATCACGTGTGTGTCCATCCCGATCACAGGAGACATGGCATAGGTAAGGCTATGGTGGTTTTTGCGATGAAGGCACTCAGGGATGAGCACATAAATAAGGTGAGCCTTATTGCGTTTACAAAGAACGATATAGGAAATGCCTTTTGGAGAACAATAGGATGGACTAAGCGCGAAGATCTGAATTACTATGATTTTACGCTAAATGAAGAGAACATAGTCAGATTCAATGAGTAAGGCTTGCATTTATGAAGTCAAGGGCATAGAATCAAATGAGTGTTAAACCAAAGGACAATGATCATTATATGAAAGGAAAGAACATGGATATTTTAAACGGAGGAGTTACGGCGGCGCAAGGCTTTATGGCAGCTGATTGTGCAGCCGGTATCAAATACGAAGGCCGGACCGATATGGCAATGGTCTTCTCGAAGGAACCATGTGAATGCGCGGGGACTTTTACCGGTAACGTAGTAAAGGCAGCGTGTGTGATATGGGATAAGCAGATCGTTGATTCGGGCAGGAAGATGCACGGAGTTATCGTCAACTCGGGAATAGCCAATGCGTGTACCGGTCAGGAAGGTTTTGATGCGTGTATGGCAACCGCAAAGGCCGCAGAGGAAGTACTGGGTATCCCATATGATACGATCGCCGTGGCATCGACCGGAGTTATAGGAATGCAGCTTCCCGTAAACAAACTTACCGAAGGAGTAAGGAAGATGGCGCCGTCTCTGAGTGAGACCGCAGAGGCAGGCACAGCGGCGAGCAGGGCTATAATGACGACAGACACCGTTAATAAGGAGATAGCCGTAACATTTGATATTGGCGGCAGTAAGGTTACGCTCGGCGGCATGAGCAAGGGCTCCGGAATGATCCACCCCAATATGTGCACAATGCTTGCGTTCCTCACCACCGATGTATCCATAGACAAGGCTCTTATGCAGAAGGCCTTAAGTGAGGTTGTGAAGGATACCTTCAATATGATCTCGGTAGACGGCGATACATCCACCAATGATACGCTTCTGATAATGGCAAACGGTCTTGCGGGCAACGAAAAGATCATGGAAGAGGGTAAGGAATACGATACCTTCAGGGAAGCGCTTTTCTATGTATGCCGCACTCTTGCGATGAAGATGGCTAAGGACGGCGAGGGAGCGTCCAGGCTCTTTACCGCCAGGGTCGTTAATGCAAAGAGTAAGGATGATGCGAGGACACTGGCCCGCTCAGTTATTAGTTCCAATCTGTCCAAGGCTGCGATCTTCGGATGTGATGCCAATTTCGGCCGTTTCCTGTGCGCGATGGGATATTCCGGTGTCAGCTTCGATCAGGAGGATGTAGAACTCTTCTTTGAAAGCAAAAACGGAAGGCTGCAGGTGTTCAAATACGGGAAACCGCTTGATTTTGACGAGGAAGAAGCCCTTAAGATACTTAAGGCGGATGAGATCACCGTATTCATAGACATGCATGAGGGAAGTGAAGAGGCGCAGGCCTGGGGCTGCGATCTTACATATGATTATGTGAAGATAAATGCGGATTACAGAAGTTAGCCGGATCGGAAAACGGCAGAATGATAAGTGACTCAGTTACTGTATTTTATGGTAGAAACGGAGAGAAAATATGTCTGTATCAAAAGAAGAATATATGAACAAGTATTATAAAAAGGCGGAGGTCTTAATAGAGGCGCTGCCATACATACAGAAATACAACAGAAGGGTGATCGTTGTTAAATATGGCGGAAGTGCCATGAGCGATGAGGAACTCAAGAAGAATGTCATAAAGGATGTCACCCTTCTCAAACTGGTAGGTTTTAAACCGATAGTGGTGCATGGCGGCGGCAAGGATATAAGCGCATGGATCGAGAGATCCGGGAAAGAAGCCAGATTCGTGAACGGTCTGCGTGTTACGGATGCGGAAACCATGGAGATAGCCGAGATGGTCCTTGGAAAGGTAAACAAATCGCTTGTTTCCATGGTGGAGGAGCTTGGCGTCAAGGCTGTCGGGATATCGGGAAAGGACGGCGGACTTCTCAGAGTCGAGAAAAAGTATGCGGACGGGGAAGATATCGGATATGTAGGCAATATAAAATCAGTGGACACAAAAATACTTGAGAATCTTCTGGATAATGATTTCCTTCCGATAGTATCACCGATAGGTCTTGATGATAAATTCGAAACCTACAACATAAATGCCGACGATGCGGCATGCGCGATCGCGAAGGCTATGCATGCCGATAAGTTAGCCTTTCTTACGGATATCGAAGGCGTATACAAGGATCCGGAGGATAAGTCCACATTTATCTCAAGGCTTTCCGTATCCGAGGCGGCAGAACTAATTAAGAGCGGGTATATCGGAGGAGGTATGCTTCCCAAACTGAATAACTGTACGGATGCCATAGAAAACGGAGTCCACAGGGTACATATTCTTGACGGACGCAAGCCTCATACGCTTCTGCTTGAGATATTTACCAAAAAAGGTATAGGAACAATGTTTTTCAGGGACACGGATTCAGACATAATCAATGAATGACTGCCCTAAAGAAAGGAGTCGGGATGAACGTACCAATGAATAAATATATAGAAGAAGCAGAGGGTGTATTGCTGCATACTTACAACCGTTTTCCGGTTGTTTTCGACCATGGCAAAGGTGTAAGACTGTATGATACCGACGGAAAGGAGTATCTGGATTTCTGTGCGGGCATAGCGGTATTTGCGCTGGGATACGGTAACGAGGAGTATAATGATGCGCTGAAAGCCCAGATCGATAAGCTGATACACTGTTCGAACCTGTTCTACTCGGTTCCGGCTCTCAATGCGGCAAAAGAGCTGACAAAGGCTGCGGGGATGGACCGTGTATTCTTTACTAACAGCGGTGCCGAGGCGATCGAGGGAGCGATAAAATCAGCCAGGAAATATGCATATACCAGGGATGGAAATACAGATCATGAGATAATCGCGATGAATAATTCCTTCCATGGCAGGACCATGGGTGCACTGTCGGTCACAGGGAACAAAAAATACCGCGAGCCTTTTTATCCGATGATAGGCAATATAGAATATGCCGACTTTAACGATCTTGACAGTGTGGTGAATAAGGTGACCGGCAAGACCTGTGCGATCATAATGGAAACCATACAGGGCGAAGGCGGGATATACCCGGCAGACCCTGAGTTCCTGAAAGGGATCAGAAAACTGTGCGATGAAAAGGATATCCTCCTTATCCTTGATGAGATACAGTGCGGAATGGGCAGGAGCGGAAGCATGTTTGCGTTTGAAGCATACGGTATCCGGCCGGATATAGTAACGGTTGCCAAGGCTGTCGGATGCGGTGTTCCGGTCGGGGCCTTTATGATGACACAGAAAGTGGCGGATATGTCGCTGGTTCCCGGAGATCATGGTACTACCTACGGGGGAAATCCGCTTGTTACGGCTGCAATCTGTGAGGTTTTGCGCCAGTTCAGGGAAAAGGACATACTCTTAAATGTCAGGGAAACGGGAGAGTATCTGTACAGGAAGCTCGATGAAGTCGCCGCCCGTTATGATTTTATCACTGCTCACAGGGGACGCGGACTTATCCAGGGACTTGAATTTGACAATGATAAGATGCCTGCTGGTGAGGTGTGCAGGAGGGCAGTATCAAACGGTCTTATAATCATTACGGCCGGCAGTAATGTTATAAGGTTCATCCCGCCTCTCGTGATCACGAAGGAGGATGTCGATGAGATGATCGCCATCCTTGTAAGATCCATAGAGAATACTTGAGAAAACAGTAAGGACATTTTATGAAGAGGTTATTCAGTGTGATCATCGTAGCTGCACTCGCAGCTGCGATGATCCTGACGGCTATAAAGGTAAGTGATCCCATGTACAGCGAGAGCGGGATCAGGGCAGAAGGAACGGAAACAGGAGACGGTTCATCCGGGCAGATAGCGGATCCGAGGGAACTTCATGATGATAAGACGCTTATAATGTGGTATGCGGATGATTCGCTGACGGAATACTTATCTGCCCAGGCTGCATCATATCTCAGTGAGACCGGCATACATGTCAAGCCGGTGCTTGTCAGCGGAGTGGAATTTCTCGAACAGATAAATCATGCGTCGGTTTATGAGGGGACAGGTGAAAACGGAGATATCATAACTGCTCCGGATATGTATATAACCACCCATGATAATCTCATGAAGGCGTATTATGCCGGACTTGCATCCGAGATAACAGATCCGCTTAAGATGATAAATTCCATGAATTACCCACAGACTGCCCTGCATGCTGTCACCTGTGCAGGAAAGAGGGTTGGATATCCTCTCTATTATGAGACGAATTTCCTGCTGTACAATAAGACATACATGGCCAATATAGCAAAACAGAATATCGAAGAACCAGGGATCCCGGATGATGAGGCCATGGAAGAAGCTGAGTCAAATGACGTTAAAGAGGACGGTACGGTTTCTTCAAACAGCGGCATAACTGTCGTTAATGAACTTAGCGTGTCAAACAACGAAGCGGAAGAAGCACAGGATGAGGACCCGATGGGAGATGAGGATGTGACCGCGGATCCAAAGGTGCTGGAGAAACTCGCAAACATGATCCCCGCTACTATCGATGATATACTTACATTTGCAAATAACTATGATGCACCTGAACAGGTAGAGTCTATATTTAAATGGGATGTTACGGATATCTTCTATAATTATTTCTTTGTGGGCAATTATATAAATGTCGGCGGAGAAGACGGCGATGATAATTCGTATTTTAATGTATATAACCAGCAGGCTGTTGACTGCCTGAAGGCATATCAGAACATAAACCAGTTTTTTGCCATAGATACGAAGTCGGTTACATATGACAGTATCCTGAAGGAGTTTATCGAAGGCAGGACGGTATTTACGGTGGCAACGACAGATGCACTTGCAAAGCTCAGGGAGGCCAAGGAAAACGGAGAATTTGAATATGACTACGGTGTTGCGATACTGCCTGATATAAGTCCGACACTCAAGGCCCGCGGTATGTCTGAGACTTCGACCGTTGTGATAAACGGATATTCCTATAACAAGGATATGGCGAATGATTTTGCCGAGTATCTGTCATATGAAAAAGCCGGTGATATATATAAGAAGGCCGGACGTATATCCTGTCTTAAGAATGTGACTTATGAAGATGACGAGATATCACATGTGATGCAGGAATACGAGAAATCGGTTCCCATGCCCAAGATGATAGAAGCCGGGAATTACTGGGTCCAGCTTGAGATCGCCTTTACAAAGGTGTGGAACGGAGCGGATCCCGATGAGACTCTCAAAGAGCTTGACGAAACGCTCGGCAGGCAGATTGATGAACTTGAACAGCATGTCCTTACACAGGAATCGATAAAGATAGGGATAGATTGATACAGTTCACAGAATGAACACTTTTTCTTCACTTTTTTCTCACCGAACGTATGTAGAATGAACACAGATTTAAGATAATATATACATAAAACATCGTTATGGTTGATGATAAGTAAAGAAAAGGGAGGAATGAGTTATGTACGAATATTATGATTACGAGAATCAGCCGGTTCAGGGCGAAAAGGAAAGGATACAGGCAGAGGCCAGAGACCGTGCGGCGCGTGAAGCCAAGGCAAAGAAGAAAGAAAAGAGAAATAAGTGGTTTGCTTGTATAGCATATGCCCTGGTGTTCGGTCTTATAGCGGGAGGAGTGTTCCAGGGAGTTGATCTTGCCGGTGACATCATAAGAAACAAAATGGGACTTAATAAAAATGTCCTTGCCGGTGCGGACGAAAGCAACACAGACACACATAAGGAATCACTTCAGAGTGCAGCCAAAACAGAGGAAGAAGAAAAATCCGACGAAGAAGAAAAGCTGACAACAAACAAAACCGCTGCGGTAGCCACACCGCTTTCGGCAAAAGGCAGTCTTGATGTTTCGGATGTCGCCGAAAGTGTTATGCCATCCATCGTATCAATTACAAATAAGAGCGTACAGGAAGTAAGATCGTTCTTTGGCGGCGGCATACATGAATATGAGAGTGTGAGCGCAGGTTCAGGCATAATAATAGGCGAAAATGACGATGAACTGCTTCTTGTAACAAATAATCACGTAGTAGAAGGAGCCAAGGAGATCTCCGTTGGATTTATAGATGATGAGGTATATGAAGCGGTGATCAAGGGGACCGATCCGGAAAACGATCTGGCTGTCATAGCAGTTAAACTGTCTGATATAAAGGACAGCACAATGGATAAGATCGTTATAGCCACAATGGGTGATTCCGATGCTCTTGAAATAGGTGAGCAGGTGGTTGCCATAGGTAATGCTCTCGGATACGGTCAGTCCGTAACAACAGGTATAGTAAGTGCTCTGGACAGGGAGGTTGAGATCGATAACCTTGCGAGCAAGCTTATACAGACGGATGCAGCGATCAATCCCGGAAACAGCGGCGGAGCTCTTCTTAACATGCGGGGTGAAGTGATAGGTATCAATTCGGCCAAGTTCGCATCCTCTCAGGTTGAAGGCATGGGTTATGCAATACCCATTTCGACGGCAACACCCATAATTGAGGAACTTATGAACCGCAGGACAAGAGAAGTGGTTGACAAGAAGGATGCAAGTTACCTTGGGATTTCCGGTGTGTCGGTCACCAATGAAGTGTCCAAGACCTACAACATCCCCACCGGTGTTTATATCTCGGAGGTTGAAAAGAACGGACCTGCCGATAAAGGCGGCATAAAAGAAGGAGACGTTATCAAGAAGTTTGACGGAGTAACGGTCTCATCCATCAATGATATAAAGGAACAGCTGAATTATTACAAAGCAGGGGAGAAGATCAAGATCCTTATAAAGAGACCCGACGGATCGGAATATAAGGATGTAACGGTTGAGGTAACTCTCGGCAAAAGGTCGGAGTCGGATCTTGCGGATGAGGATGAAAGCAAAGAGCCGGCAGATGAAAACGGCAGACAGAATGACGATACCATTTATATAGATCCGTTCTCGATATTCGGATATTAAGACAAGTTTTCGTTTACTTATTCTCCTTTACACATTATAATGTATTCGATCAGGCGAACGCTCCAAAGGGGCGTTCGTTTGAGTTGTATATGACGGCATGATGCGGAGATGACAAATGGAGATCAATCAGATCAGTCTTACGTCTACTATAACAATTCCTAAGGGTAATTTTGATTTTGTTATGGAAGCTACTCATAATGAGCAGCTGTATTTGGGCTGTCTGCATGCCGAGAAATGTATGATGACGGACTACGATGCCTGCCTTAAGGGAATACGCAGATCCATAGAGATGCTGGGAATAGAACTGGAGAAGTGGAGCAGGGCCGAGAGAAACGGAGTGTCGGCGGAAGAGGCGTTAAGAACTATCTTCATAGATCTGAAAAGGGCAGGAGGACATAAGAACGGCCGCAAGGAGAGGAGACGTATTTCCAGGAAGAATTTCTATATCCGTCATGTTGTCGATTTTGAGAAGAAAGACCATGAAGCATACATGCGGCAGCAGATCAGGGACTTTATAGAGGAATATCAGACATGCTATCCTTACGGGATCGATGATGAAAACAGACCGAATGATTCTCTAAAGGCCATAGCATATGATCTGTACGCAAGATGTTCAAAGCCTATCTCGGATAAGGGAAGTGCTACCAAGGAGGACTGCGTAAACCTTATAAAGCTTTTTCACAGCATGCTGTGTCTGATCAATTATGTGCAGGAACCGTATGATATAGAGCTTACGCCGATAGATGATTTTTTTCCTGTGCCTTATGAGTACTATAAGGAACTGGATCTTATAAGAGGCAGCAACATCAAGATATATGTATCCGGAGACGGTGAGACTTACTATATGCTGAAGCGTAAGGATATTGAATATCTGGATATCCTCAATCCGGATGTATACAAGATGCGTCTCCAGGAACTGGACAAGCTCGATACTCTCTGGCGCCGGCTTGGTACCCTGCCGGGATATGCGGAACATAAAGAGATCGAAGTGGGAACGCATGATTACAGACGATCTGTATATAAATTTTCAGGACGTCCGCGTGCCATGACCCAGAAATTCATCAGCAGGCTGGATGAGAAGAGCAGGAGGGAGGAACTGGTCCGGGGGCTCATGAGGATAATAAGGCTCATGCATGACACGGAACCGCCGATAACTCATTGCTATCTTAATCCCGAATGCATTTATGTCTGTGAGAACGGACGCGGACTTATGCCATATATTGTGATGTTTGAAAGCCTCCGCCCTTATTCGTTTGCCAACGAATATCCTGACAGGAGTACGCTAGATGAATATTTTAATTCCATAAATCTGCAGAAATTCATAGCACCAGAGATACGTAACGCACAGGAGAATCTCGCTGAGGATGCAGGGAGCGCCGATATTTATTCCCTGGGCAAGCTGATAAAGTATATTTACGGCCGGGATGAGAACAAGGTACGGGATTTTGTTGACAGGCTCATAATCAAAGATCCGAAGTCAAGGCCTGCCATAGCAGATGCGGCCAGGCTGTATGATGATGAAGTGGTTTATTTTGAGCCCACTGTGATCATGGGCAATGAGGTGCTTACAGAGTTCAGGCTTCTTATCTTTACGCCTTATCACGGTTTCGACAATTACATCATAGATGATACGGTTACCGTCGGAAGGATGTTCAGTTCATCCGGAAGGGACATAAAGGTCGATTCTCCCATCGCATCGAGGACACACGGAAGATTTATAAAGACCGATCAGGGCTTTGAGTATATGGATATGATCAGCACTAACGGTACCTTTATAAACGGGGTATTATACGGAGCGCAGCGCAACGGACGTTCGGATACCAAAAAACTGATGATAGGGGATATACTTAAGATAGATCATCCGGAGTTTAAGAACACTCATCGAAACGCGGTCCTTATGTTTGTGCTCGGACCGTCAAATCACGAGATGGAGGAGCATACTCTTGATATTTCGGAGGGAATGGATATTTCCGTCGGAAGAGAGAACGGAGATATTATTCTTGCAAACAACAGGGTTTCCAAGAGGCATGCCAGATTTGTGGTCAAGGACAGCCTGCTGTATATACAGGATCTCAACAGCACGAACGGAGTATATGTGAACGGGATCAAGATAACCGGATCCACGGTACTGCACCATATGGACTCGGTCCGGATAGAGGATTATGTCTTTATTGTATCGGGAAAGAAGATACATTATTTTTCCGAATAAATTGCTTTTTCTTCTTTCAAGTAAGTTTAAACTGTGCTACAATGTTCATTGCATAAGAGCCTGCACAGGGAGGCTTATTTGAAAAAATCCATATTGAACATTTTATCAGTTTTTATCCTTTCTATTGTCATGGCATTATCGTCAGGCTGCGAAAAAGAAGATGCAGTCATTGATCTTGAAAGGGAAAGCGTCTTAAACGATCCCACATTGAGTACTTACGATGAAGTGACGGTCAGGTCCGATGATGACGGACGGGAGAAACGGAACCCTGCAGCGGAATCCGAGCCTGACCCATGCACGGATATAACCGTATATGTATGCGGTGCAGTTAACCGTTCGGGAGTGTACCGGCTTCCGGGACAGCCCCGGGTGATCGATGCGATCGAAGCCGCATGCGGAATGAATGAGTTTGCGGACACTGATTATATCAATCAGGCTATGCTTATTGAAGACGGGCAGAAGATATACGTCCCGACAAGAGAAGAAACAGCCGCGATGGGTGATGCTTCAAAGATGGGGGATATTGCCGTATATGACGGGCTTGATGAGACCGGCGGCAGGGATGAAAAGGTCGATTTAAATACTGCCGATGCGGCGGAACTTATGACGCTGCCGGGAATAGGTGAGGCAAAGGCTGCACTTATCATTGAATACCGTTCAGGTTCCGGAGGCTTTAAAGCTATAGAGGATATCATGAACATCAGCGGTATAAAAGAAGGCATGTTTAACAGGATAAAGGATAAGATCTGTATTTAGAAAAGAGGAACGGAATGAAGGTTCTTGTAGTAGATGATGAGAAGGCTATTGTCAAGGGAATAGCGTTCAGCATACAAAACGACGGTAATGAAGTTGACTGTGCTTACGACGGGGAAGAAGCGCTTGATATGATACGCAGGGGTGATTATGATATCGTACTTCTCGATGTAATGCTCCCCAAAATGGACGGATTTGAAGTATGCAGGCAGGTCAGGGAGTTCTCAAAAGTCCCTATAATAATGCTGACGGCCAAGAATGATGATACGGATAAGATAGCCGGACTTACAAACGGTGCGGATGATTATGTTACCAAGCCGTTCAATATAATGGAGATAAAGGCAAGGATAGATGCGGTTTTAAGAAGGACATCATCAGAGAAGAAGCCTGCGCTACAGACAGACGAAACAGTTCTGTGCATAAGCGATATGAAGCTCGAAAGAACGAATAAACGCTTATTCATAGCCGGCCGTGAGTATAATATTACTGTCAAGGAATTCGAGGTGCTGGATCTGCTGGCAAGTAATCCGGGCAAGGTATACAGCCGGGACAAGCTTCTTGAACTCATATGGGGACTTGATTATCCGGGCGGTTCGAGGACTGTGGACGTACATGTCAGAAGATTAAGAGAGAAGATAGAAGAACAGCCCAGCGAACCCAAGTATGTTCAGACGAAATGGGGAGTGGGATACTATTTCCATGGTTAAGGAGCGCATCAGAAATTTCAGACTGTTTCGCAGTCTGAGTCTTCGCATTTTTTTCATAGTGTGTGCGGTCGGTATAATCCCGGGTGTGATCTTAAGGAGCATATTGCTTAACAGTTATGAAACCCGTGCGATCTCGGTCAAGGTATCCGAGATACAGAATCAATGTACCATTCTGGCAAATCATCTGGTCACCTACGGGTATCTGATAGATCAGACTTCTGAGGTGGTCAATGCAGAACTTGAACAGTTCTCTTCGCTGTATGACGGACGGATAATGGTCATAGACAGCGATCTTAAGATAATAAAGGACACATATTCCATAAGTCAGGGCAAGATAATGATCTCCGAGGAGATACTAAAGTGCTTTGACAAGACTTCCATTTCAAAACATGATAAGAAGAATCAGTATATAGAATTCACCACGCCCATTACGGATATGGACAGCGGGGAAGTCATAGGTGTCATTCTGACAAGCGTATCCACCGACAATATCGCAGAGACCATAAAGATCATGGGACGGCAGGCATATATCTTTGAGATCATAGTTGCTGTTGTGACTCTGTGTTTTTCGGTATTCGTGACCATATATCTGCTCAAGCCGTTCCGTGCCGTAAATACTGCGATCATACAGGTGGAAGAAGGATTTACGGAAGAGAAGATATCGGTGCCGGTATATAATGAGACGAGAGCCATATCCGAATCATTCAACCGCCTTATGGAGAAGATGAACACTCTTGAAACCTCGAGGCAGGAATTTGTTGCCAATGTATCGCACGAACTCAAGACACCCATAACATCGATGAAGGTTCTTGCCGATTCGCTTATCTCGCAGGAGGATGTTCCGGTTGATATATACCGTGAATTTATGGAAGATATTTCAAGAGAGATAGACCGTGAGGATAAGATAATAAATGATCTGCTATCACTTGTAAAGCTGGACAGATCGACGAGCGATCTTATGAACATAAGCGTAGTCGATATCAACCTTATGCTTGAGAATATCTTAAAACGTGTCAGACCCATTGCGGATAAGGCAAAGGTCGATCTTATACTTGAGAGTATCCGGCCGGTAAGTGCCGAGATCGATGAGATAAAGCTGTCACTGGCGATCATGAATGTTATCGAGAATGCTATCAAGTACAATAAGGAAAACGGCTGGGTCAAGGTCACCGTGGATTCGGATCATCAGTTTTTCACCGTTGTGGTGTCGGACTCGGGTGTCGGGATCCCAGAGGATTCACTGGCTCACATTTATGAGCGCTTTTACCGGGTTGACAAATCGCATTCGCGTGAGATAGGAGGTACGGGTCTCGGACTTGCGATAACAAGGAATGCAATACTGATGCATGACGGTGCGATCAGAGTTGAGAGTACTGAAGGAGTGGGAACCAGCTTTACCATTAAGATACCAAAGACACATAAGACAAACGGTGCGGTTAAGGATGATAAAACAGACGAGAAGGAAACTAAATAAAACGGCTTTTTTGGCTTTGATTATCTTCCTGTTCATCTGTGGATGCGATACAAAGCCTGATATTTCCGATGATGCATTAAGGATATATTATCCGGGCAAGGACGGAACATATGTAAGGCCGGTGGGTTTTGAACCGGCAGACAGTGATACGGAAGACCTGATAAGCGAAATGCTCGAGGCTCTGTCAGTACAGCCTGCGGATTATGATCTTCGCCCCGCTATTCCGGAGGATGTCAAAGTCTTATCCGCCATACTTAAGGATGGAGTACTGCTCATTGATTTTTCGGCCGAATATTATAAGATCACCGGCCGAGAAGAAATACTCAGAAGAGCGGCAATAGTCAGGACGCTGGATCAGATAGACGGTATAGGCGAGATGTCTTTTACGGTTGAAGGTGTGCCGGTCAATGATTCCAAGGGAGTTCCTATAGGTATCATGACGGCGGATATGTTTATAGACAACGCGGGCGATGAGATCAATTCATACGAAAGAACGCGTCTTAAACTGTACTTTGCGGATGAGTCGGGAACCGCACTTGAGGTAACGACGGAGGCGGTAGCATATAATTCCAATATTTCGATGGAGAAGCTCGTATGTGAGCATATAATCTCGGGACCGTTGTCAGATGGGTTATATCCGGTCACTTCACCGGAAGTAAGGATAATGGCGGTAACGACCAAGGACGGGGTATGTTATGTAAACCTAAGCAAAGAATTCCTTCAAAAGCAGGGCAATCTGAGAGATGAGGTGGTGCTGTATTCTTTTGTGAATTCGCTTACGGAACTGCCAAATGTAAATAAAGTACAGTTCATGATAGATTCAGAGACGGAGATATCCTTTGGGGAACACAGTTATCTCAATGCTCCGTTTGAGAGGGATCTTGCACTTGTGAACAGTGAATGACCGGGATTGACAGGAGGATATATTGTATATAAGGAGACCTTTATGTCTCTTCGGAGTCCTGTTTGCTGCCGTATTGACAGTGATCCTGTATCTGTCCGGAGAAAGGGAGGCACTTTCGGGGCGGCAGACTGCGCTTGATGGCAAAAAACTGGTCTTTGAAGGCACAGTCAGAGGAATAGAAGAGAAGAACAACAGACTGATCGTACAGATCGGAAGCATATCAGTATCGGATACAGACATATTATTTTATTCAAAAGATGATCCCGTATTAAAAGACAGACTTCATATCGGAACAAAAGTAAAGGCGGAAGGAATCTTCCGTCTTATGGACGAGGCGGACAACAAAGGACAGTTTGACCGCAGGAAGTATTATGCCCTGAAAGGGTACGGATATGAGGTCAGGGACGGAAAAATACTTGGAATATCATCATCATATGACGTTATAAGAGACCGGCTAAGAAGGATAGGGGACAGGACGGAAGACGTTTATGACCGCTATCTTAAAGATGATGAAAGCGGCGTGATCAAGGCGCTGGTTCTTGCTGACAGGGACGATCTTGACGAGGATCTTAAGGAGCAGTATAAAGATGCGGGAATATCCCATATCCTTGCACTTTCGGGACTTCATATAGTAACTCTCGGATGCATGCTCCTTGCCGCGCTCAGGAAGTTCGGACTTCCGACAGCTGTCACTGCAGTCATAAGCCTTTCGATTATGATGATGTATTGCATTATGACAGGTATGCCGGTTTCGGCTGTCCGGGCCATGATCATGTTTGCGTTTCTTGCGGTTTCTCTTATAGCCGGACGTACCTATGACCTGAGGACCGCAGCGGCTTTTGCATCAGTGCTTATGCTTATAACTAATCCGGACCGGATATATGATCCGGGTTTTATACTGTCCTTTTCATCCGTGATCGGTATAGGGATAATCTATCCGGGACTGCGGGAGATAGTACTTTCGATATTCGGAAGAAAAAGAATGACCGATCTTCACAGATCCCCCCGACTCATTGTCAGGGCCGGTATGGGACTTCTGAAAACCCTTTTGTTCTCATTTGCACTTCAGATCACCGTAATGCCTTTTACCATGTGGTTCTTTTATCAACTTCCGGTGTACGGGATACCTGTAAACATGTTAGTGGTGCCTTTTGCCGGTATGTTGCTGTTTGCCGGGATACTTACCGGGATACTCGGAAATATAGCGCTGTGTTTTCCGGGAGGAAGCAGTTTTTTTGATCCGTTACTGGCTCCTCCGGTTTATGCCGTGAGGATAATACTTAAGGGTTATGATATAATAACCGGTTTTGCATGCGGGATGCCGGGAAGTGTCTGGATAACAGGAAGACCGAAAATGTGGCAGATGTGGGTGTATTATCTCATCCTTGCGGTGACGGTATCCGGTGGATATCTGCTTAAAGCGCGGGAACACAGGTGCTTACGTAACCGGAAGAAGGTAATCCCGGATGAAAACAGGAAAGAGACTTCCCGCCGCTTAAAGATGTCCTGTACGGCTCTTGCATTGTTGTGGATGACGGGAATGGGACTTTTATGTCTGAATACAGCACCGGATATCGAGATCTCGGCACTTGATGTGGGACAGGGACAGTGTTTTGTCATACATGGCAGAAAGGTGCCGTCCGTTGTTTATGACTGCGGAAGTACGGACGAAAACAGGGTCGGCAGATACAGGCTTGTCCCTTTTCTTAAATACAGCGGTATCGGCAAAATTGATACGTTCTTTATTTCACATTTTGATTCGGATCATGTGAGCGGGCTGCTTGAACTGCTGAATGAAGAGGATCTTAGGACGGATATAGGAAGGATAATCATATCCGGATCAAGGGAGCAGGAAGACAGTGAAAACTATCCAAAACTGATGAAGGCTGCGATCGACAGGGATATCCCGGTATATACGATGAGTGCCGATGACAGCATAAGATGGGATGATCTGTCGGTCACATGCATCTCTCCAAAAACGGGTGTTTCGGAAAAATATGACGATATTAATGACGGATCGCTGACACTTGACATTGAATATCGTAAAACCGGCACCGATCAGGCGGAAAAACCGCTGCGGATGCTGTTTACGGGTGATATCAGTTCGAGGATCGAAGAGGAGCTGACGGAACACATAATTGAGAATACGGGAGCAGGATACGATTATCTGCAGGTCGCACATCACGGCTCGCGTACGGCTGCAAGCAAAGCGTTCATAAACCGGGTATCACCGGCGGTTGCAGTGATAAGCGCGGGAAAGGATAACATGTACGGACATCCGCATAAGGAAACTCTAGATATTCTCAATGAATGTGCCGGAACGCACACATATATAACCGGCTTGGACGGCGAAACAGACTGTGATCTTGATGACGGATCCATACGTATCTTTTTGTTTAAATAATACCTGCCGGTGTGCTATAATGTCATCATGAAAAGCATCGATGCTGATATAAAGGAAGGAAAATTTAAGAACATTTATTTTCTGATAGGTGTTGAACCGTATCTGATCCGTCATTACAGGAATAAACTCGTGAATGCTCTTGTGGGAAGTGAAGATGAACTCAACTGCAGGTATTATGACGGACCGGTTTCCGATATGGGTGAGGTGATCGAATATGCGGATACGGTTCCTTTTTTTGCGTCGCGCCGGGTCATCGTGATGGAGAATACCGGACTTTTTAAGTCGGCCGATGACAAACTGGCGTCATATCTCAGGGATATGCCCGAAACGACTTTTATGATCTTCACGGAATGTTTTAGCGGAGACCGCCGGGATGAAAGAAAGTACGAGAGTGCACTTGTCGATAAGAGATACAAGCTCTACAAGACGGTACATGATCTTGGCAGGATCATTGAATTCAAGCGGCTTCAGGAATCCGAGCTGACAGGCTGGCTCCTTCGGAAATTTGCGGACAGCGGTCTTAAGGTCACAAGGAGAGCCATGGATCGCATCCTTGAATACGCAGGCGATGATATGACAAGGCTGAGCAATGAGTGTGAGAAGCTTATCTGTTACAGAGCGGGGCACAGTTCCGTAGATGAAGACGATGTCAAGGAGATATGTTCAAGAAACATAGATAATGATATATTTGAGATGGTAGGTGCCATAGCTGCCAAAAACAGGAGGAAGGCGCTTAAGTTATATTATGATCTTATAGAACTAAAGGTCAGGTCGATGAACATACTGTCTCTTGTTTCGAGGGAATTTAATCTGCTCATGCAGGTGAAAGCATTAAGAAATGCCGGCCGGGATAATGATGAAATAGCCGGGATCACCAGGATCAACAAATATTTTGTGGGTAAATATATATCGGTTTCCGGACGCTTTACTTCGGAATATCTAAGAGGAGCGGTAAAAGAATGTGTTGAGACGGAGACGGCTGCCAAACAGGGGCTGATCGATGATATGATCGCCGTCGAGATGCTTATAATAAAGTATTCATCATAAACAGGGAGGAAGAATGAGAAACGAGCCTAAACCATTTCAGGTATATAAACATTTTAAGGGAAATTATTATCAGATAGTCGAGGTCGCCATACACTCGGAAACCGGAGAGAGGCTGGTCATATACAGACCGTTGTTTGAAGGGACTGTCGTATATGCAAGACCGCTTGAGATGTTTTTGAGTGAGGTCGATCATGAAAAATATCCGGATGTGAAACAAAAGTACAGGTTTGCTTTGGTGACGGGACAGCATAAAAAATCCGGGCATAAAGACGAACCTGAAGAGGGTCCGGATGAAGAACCGGAGACTGACCGGGAAGACGATCCTGAGGAAGGGCCGGAGACTGACCGGGAAGACGATCCTGAGGAAGGGCCGGAGACTGACCGGGAAGCAGATCCTGAGGAAGAACCGGAAGGCTCAGGGGATATGCCGGCCGGTGAACAGGAGATCAACAGGAAAAATGTTCCCGACAGGGATGTGCTGGATTCGTTCCTTGACGCACAGACGTCGGAAGAGAAACTTGACATACTGACGGGAAGCTGGAAGACGATAACCGAAGATAATATAGACAATATTGCGGTTGTACTTGATATGGAGCTTACGGGGAAAACGCTGGAGGAAAAATACAAGGAGATTTTAAACTGCCTTAAGCTGCGGACAAAGTATGAAAGCAGCAGATTAAGATAATGATATCAGAAATTGGTAAGTTTTCTTGTGTTTTGGATTAAGTTCTTATATAATGATACGAGGATTTGGAGAATCCAACAAG
>JAEEGL011717044.1_pt1 | contig 18545 bp, 5 predicted proteins | sample 9134231 | NCBI WGS metagenome assembly JAEEGL01 (sample SAMN16246548, study PRJNA631951) | gut metagenome | biome: gut microbiome; feature: rumen; material: fiber-attached | host: Bos | place: Iran: Karaj | collected 2018-10 | reverse complement strand
TGCCAGGCGAGCCACTTTGGGAGATGCAGGTCTACGTGCCCCAGCCTGATGGTAGCATCACGAAGAATGTACTCACTATCAAGACGCCTTTGCGTGCTGGCCAATTTAAGATTATCAAGTGCTGGATAGGTGATGACGGTGCCGTTAACATTACGACGACTGATCCCGATCCAGGCCCTGGCCCTGATCCTGGTCCTGGACCTGATCCCGGTCCTGGGCCAGACAATCCAGATAATCCCGACAATCCGGATAATCCGGATAACCCTGACAATCCGGATAACCCAGATAATCCGGATAACCCAGATAATCCGGATAATCCCAATCCTGGACCTAGTCCTGATCCAGGTCCAAGCCCCAATCCCGGTCCAAGCCCCGATCCAGGTCCCAGTCCCGATCCAGGCCCAAGCCCTGATCCTGAACCAGAACCAGAGCCTGAGCCTGACACAACAAATAGTGAGGTCAGTGTCTCAGTTACACTCAACTGGAATCCAGGAGGTGTCTATACACCAGATTTATAAATTAAATAAGTACACGCGCATGAGAGAATATTCAACGATAGCAATGCTGAAGCGACATCAGATGATCAGTCTGATGCTCCTGCTTGTTGCCATGTTCTCAGGTTGCGCGTCGGAGAAGGCCGAGACCGAGGTTCCCGTGCCTCCTGTTGTCATCGAAGAGCCCAAAGAGCCAGAGTCGATGAGTCTGCTTCTTGCTTGTGCGACAGCAAACTCAAATAATGCTTTGACAAGGTTGTCCGATGATGTGGTGCAGTTGAATGGAGCAGACTCTTATCGTAACCTTTCGGATTTCCGCTTTTTTGCTCGACGAGTAGGTAGTGATGGTAAGTCCATCATAAATGCTGAAGTTGACGATCCGCAAGAATCAGCAAATAAGCCTGATGCCCCTCAAAAGCCAACTTCTAGATTCTATCACTCTGACTTTTGTAAATTGACTCCAAATGTGAGTGGCTTGTTGGTTTATGCCAAGGCGAAGGATGATGTACAAAGCTCAGTCATAGATACTAGAAAATATAATGGCTATTTGAATGTGGATATCCCTGCGTATGTATATTCTACTTCAGTTATTAATGCTGAGCCTGCATCCATAATCAGCGATGCCGCAGTTGGCACGGATGGTATTCCGGCAGAAGCCTGGACCTTGGCAGATGCTTTGACAGATATAGCTAATATCGACAATTGGAATACGATAAATGATACGAAACTGAAACCTTTACTCGCCCATTTCACCAACAATGGTTATGATTTGGCGGGTTCTGCAGCCAGTGTCAGGGCGTGGATCGGGGTTGTGAAAAAAACAGCCGAAGATATGGGCAGTTTGGGTGATGGTCAGACAGACGAACTGATACGAAAGGAAATTATGTCCAAGGCGGATGAATATTTGTGGTTGGATAGGACAAAATCCGAAAGTGCTAAAAGCATTCGTACGCTGTCTTATCCTCAGAGCATTAATCTCCCTGATGGTGCTGCTGTTCTGAGATGGACGGAAGTTGAAGGCGAGGGCGGCGTCAAGGTGAAGAAGTTTGTGCCTCAGTTGCAGACGACAACGCTAGATGATATTAACTCAGTTTCGCGTTTTGCATATCCTGCTTCGCTTCATTATTTTGTAAATAGTGATATTTGGACATCTAATTCGCCCTTAACTTTTGATGATTACAAGGGTAGAAGCACATGGAAAGGTAATGAAAATACATGGAATGGCGGTGACGATGATACAGTCCAATGGCTTTTCAAAGATGGAGGAACAGTGACAAAAAATACCAAGACAGTCGCAGTCGCCGATCCCTTACAATATGCTGTGGCGAGGCTGAATCTAACTGTCGAGGTGGATCCAGAAATAACAGCTTTGAAATATAACGGAACCAATACTATCGCATACACTGATGGAACCAATTACAATTTCCGTTTGACGGGTGTTATTATTGGTGGTCAGCGAAAAGTAGGCTACAATTTCAAGCCGATTGACAATTCCGACATGGACGTGAAGTTCGTTTATGATAGTCAAGTAGGAACTAATTTCTATCTGAAAAAGAAGTCCGAATATCCCAATTCTACACTTGTGCCGGTGAATACCCTGCTACTCCAGAGCTGGGATGGTGAGGATGTGAATGTCATTCTCGAGTTCGAATATACGGCAGCAACAACAGGGGCAGAAGAGTTCAAGTGCCTCAATGGTTATGTGTATCCTGGAACCCGTTTCTATCTGGTGGGAGAGGTAAAAGCAAAAGATTTCAAACAAGGCACAGGTGATGAAGCGAGTCGTGGTCGTGTGTTTACCCAAGACTATACGACGACGATCGAGATGACGGTAAAATCTTTGGAGAAGGCCTATAATGTGCTACCCAACATCATCGCGAAGAATCTGGAGATTGGCGTGATGACCACTCCGAAGTGGAAGGCTGCTACGCCTTCAGATCCTGTTATTATGGAATAAAACGTAAAGAGATAATGAGATACGATAGACGATATAACTTCCTGTTGTTGAGCGGCATACTGATGTTGCTCCTGCTGACGGCATGCTCGAAGTCTTCGTCTGAGGGTGGGGATGAGCCAGATCCCACTAAACCTGTGCTCAAGATCTATGTCTTTGCACCAGACCGTCCAGTCGTGACCCGTGCAGATAATGGTGACGTAGAGGCTTCTGCGTTAGAAAATAAAATCAACAACCTTCATGTCTGGGTGTACAAGACAAGGACGGATGTATTGATAGGTCATATCAGTTTGAATAATGTAGAACTCTCTCAGGCAGGAACGGAAGTCTCGATGGAGCTCAATGATGATTATGCCAATTCGGAAACAAAGGAAAATGTGGATGTCTATGTAGCTGCCAATGTCGCGAATACCAACTGTGGCTTCTCGCTCGATGCTTCCTCTAAGAGCACCCAACTGCAGGCCGCACTGATTAAGGAGGACTATTTTGGTGTCACTAACCTGATAAAGACTGTGCCTGCCGACGGTTTGCCTATGTCGGGTGTGATGAAAAATAAACCAGTAAAAGGTGCAAGTCCAGTATATCAGGTCCGTGAGGAAGATGGAAATAAATTGGCTAATGTCAGGTTGGTGCGTGCTGTTTCGAAGATACGGTTCGTCGCTTGTATGTCATCTACCAACCCCGACGTCGTGACCATCAATAACATCAAACTGAATGGCGGAGTGCTGCCCAAGGAGGAGTATCTTTTCCTGAATGATGCCTATGATTTGGCAGCAACCACAAAATGGAATGTAAAGAATGATACACCTGCGACAGATTATGTAGATGCAACAGAATTGGTGTCCAGTGTCACAGAAATTGCTAAGAATACAAGTCCTGCTTCTTATAGCTGGGATGGTTCGATGTCAGGACAGGCTTATGAGGAAAAGATCCAAAAAGGTATTGACAAGGGTGAACTGACAGAACTAGGCACCTTCTACCTGCGTGAATCTGACAAGGCGCTTGTAGGAACGATAGATTATACGATTAAGCATAAGAAGAACCCGTTGGATGATAACGAGGTGCCGACAACCATACAAAATACGCCATTATTCTCAATGAAAGCCAATGGCGATTTCTCGCGCAACCATACTTGGATAGTGTATTCCTATTTCATCAGTAGTGGCGACTTGATTATGGGTATGGTGGAGGTAAGTGACTGGAGTAGCAGTGAAAATGCCTCTCAGATTGTATATAATTGGTAAGGAAAATGATAACGGACAAAATGACATATCGCTGGTTGTGGAGCTGCCTGATAGTAGGTGGCCTGCTACTGATGGCGGCCTGCTCTGACATCCATGAGGAGTTGCCCCAGCCGTCGCCTGTGTCTGAGCCTGAGTTGGGCAGTCCGTTGGAGTTGCGGGCCGTTACACGTACTAGTGGAGCTACTCAGATTGGTGATGCTACCTGTCCAAATATTAAGGTCATTCTGACTTCAGAGACAGAGGTCGTGAAGAATGGTTACTTCAGGTATCAAGTAGGAACGGGCTGGACATCTGATCTCTCTGTCAAAGAGGAACGGCAGTATTACCTCTATGGTCATATGCCTGAGACCATCACAGGATCTGACATAACTTATACAGAACCTCAAGGAGGCAATTATTCCGACGGTATTGACATCTCGATAACCAATCTGCCAGCCATCACAACAGATGATGTCTGTGTGATAGTCGGTGTTGAGCGGGTGGATGGTATTACCACAAACACCCCAAGTGTCACGCCAGGCGTATTCAGCTATCTATCAGGTATTTGGGGCAAGAACTTTGTCAACTTGTTGATGGGACATATCTATGGCGGTTTGGAACTGAATTTTAAGCTTGATGCAGATTATGCCAAGTTGCGCAGTATCCATCTGAAGACCATCACGCTGTCAACGAATTATAATCATGTGAATGCGACAATACAGTTGAGAAAAGGCAAGGGTATAGATCAGGCGATATTTACAAAAGTTGACAACACAAGTAGTAACCCTATTACGATGCTCAATGCTGAAACCCCCGAAACTGTGCTCGATGATCGTTATACGGTTACGGCCTTGAAACTCAGCAAGTTGGCATACTGCTTTCCTTCCATCTTTGCAGCAGAGGGAGCAACGCTCTCCATTGAAACGACATACGATGTCTATGACAGGACCAAGAATAAGAACCTCGGTGAAAGGACATCAACGAATAAACTCAGAATCACGTCATCGGCTATTAAACCAGGTCAGAAGAAGACCGTGATCCTGACTGTTCAACCCACTTACCTCTATGTCCTGTCGGATGGTGATCTGGATAATCCAGAGATAAAGGGTGAGATAATTTAAATTGTGAACAAAATGAGACAAAGGCTATTATATCAGACACTGCTGACGAACGGCATCCAACTGCTGCTCGTGGTATTGCTGTTGCTGACAGGCTTGCAGACTCAGGCTCAGATCATGATTGGCGGTAGCGTCTATGGTGGCGGTAATGAGGGTAAGGTCGGCGGTAATACGGAAGTAACTCTCCGTGCGGGTGATATAGATAAGGTATTCGGTGGTTCCCGAATGGCCGATATCGATGGCCGTACGTTCGTGAACCTTGATGGTGAACATGCCTCCGACTATATGCTTATCAACTATGTCTATGGCGGTAACGATATTTCGGGTACCATCGGCAAGAAGACGGATACGAATGCGCCTGTCGCCACAATCCCTAACCAAATAACGCAGGCGGCTGAAAATGGAGTCAATGCCACATGGGATGCTTTCGTGCGCATCTCCACCAAGACAACTACAGGTGATGTAGTACCCAATGATGCTAAAATTTATATCGGACAGCTCTTTGGTGGCGGTAATGGTGACTATGACTACACCGGCGATCTGGCTGGCAAGACCGTGCCCACTCTGAAGAAGACCTATCTGGAAATCCTCGGTGGATCTGCCGTGTATGCCTTCGGTGGTGGTAACAATGCGACGGTGACCGAGAAGACCGTGATTCACGTAGATAACCCGAGTAAGGTGGTCAGCAGTATAACAGTAAAAGATGCTTCGGGTAAGGATGTTGAATTGTTGAACCAAGAGCGTATCAACAAGATGGGGTATAACCCCGGCTACACATATCCTACCAGTGATGCCTTCCAGATCGGTAGCTTCTTCGGTGGCAATAACAAGGCACCCATGGCCATTCGTCCGACTTGGAATCTGAAGAGCGGTAAGATTCGTAACCTCTATTCCGGTGGTAATGAGGGCGATATGACCAGTACCGAAGGTCTGCTTGTGGAGATACCTGCCACTTCTACATTGATGGTCGATAACCTCTATGGCGGCTGCCGCAAGGCTAATGTTATCCCTGGAGGTGATTTGTCATCACCTGAACAGGTGCACAACCTCTCTGATGTGGATGAGAATGGCAATCAGAAATATTTCTTCCCGGACGACTTCTCTGCCCGTGTGCTGGTACGTGGCGGAGATGTCAATAACGTTTATGGTGGTAACGATATCTCTGGTAAGGTCTATGGTGGTAATGCCGTCGGTGTCTATGCCACTATCAGGGGCGATGTCTATGGCGGTGGCAACGGCTCATATCCGTATACTGACAATGCAGCATTGGAAAATGATCCTACATTCGGTGATCTATTCTATGGTTCATATACTGATGGAACTGAATCTGTCAAAGCCCTCAATGCCTTCCGTCCCAATGCCGAGCAGGTGTCTATCCGTGTGAAGGGTACAAGTGCCGACGAGCCTACCATCATTCATGGTTCTATCTACCTGGGTGGTAACAGCGCCACACTTTCCACCACGAAAGAACAGCCCAAGATTGAACTGAAAATCGGTTCGTATGTCATTGCTGAAAATGTGTTCCTCGGCAATAACGGTGCGAACATGATTCAGAGACATCAAAAGGGTGATACATATGTTGACAATGGCGTCACAAAAACTTATCTGAACGAAGGTGTTCTTCTGACATATAGTAGGCGGCTTTCTGATTTAACTAGAGATGGTTTAACACCTAAAGACTATTCGTCAAGTAACGCTGCATTTAGTTCAATCAATTTGCAACATGAAGAAACTTTCAAGAAATATATGGAAGGCTGTGTCATGCCGTTGATGCCCAGTGTAGTGTTCGATAATACAGCCAACCACGATCCTGCGACATACATTCCTTACTCTACCTATATCGGTTCGTTCTATTGTGGCGGTAATGTGGGTAGTATGAGGGTTCCAAACACAACCACCATTAATTTTAACTATCCAGTTATTATATATAATAAATTGGTGGGAGGTTGTAACAATGCCAACGTGGATGCTGCCGAAGGCTTTAATGCCGCTTATGAGGGTGGTCTCCTGGGCACAGCACCTTCTGGAAACAAATTGGAACTGAACCTCTCCGGTCTGAAGATCCAGCCGAAGCGTTGGAACAGCGACAATAACGCATTGGTTTGGAATACCTTCGATGAAAATGGAAACGCAGTGGATGCACCTACATCTTTGCCGGCTAATAATGGCATTAGCGAAGATGCAGACATTAATCGCCGTCTGAAAGGCGGTAACATCTATGGCGGTTGCTATAACAGTGGTCATGTGAATGGTAATGTCATCATCAACCTGAATGCGTCGATTGTCGACCTCAAGGGAAAGTATGCGGTCTTCGACAGTATACGGGTTGACAACGAGGGTGAGGCTTTGTTGTATGGCAATGACAGTTATACCATTCTTGAGCGTCGTTCGGGTGTAATCCTTGACGAGCAGGGTATGGACGTGTTGGGTAAGGCACTCAATGTCTTCGGAGGTGGTTATGGCCCTGAGTCAGAAATATGGGGTAGTACCACTATTAACCTGAACAAAGGCTTCACCTTCCAGATCTTCGGCGGTGGTGAGCAGGGAGCCATCGGTAAGCCCAACGACCCAGAAGGGGATGATGCTTTGTCGTACACCTTTACATATAAGAAAGGTGGGGAAACGAAAACCAGGACCTACCGCTATAATAGCAAATACAGTTGTACCATCAACTTGAATGGTCAATATCCAGGTGTATATAGAGGTCATGCTGACGATGACGATGACATGGCTGAGGTGGAATTTATCTATGGCGGTGCCTTTTTGGGGACGATTGCCGGCAATACACGCATCAATTTGGGTAATGGTCGTATCTTCAACTCCTTTGCCGGTTCATGTAATGCCGATATCCTCGGTCATACCGAGACTTACGTGGGTCTGAACACGAGTAATGATAACGATACGGGATTCCCCTATGTCCGTGACCATATTTATGGTGGTAACGACCTAGGTGGGCGTATCCATGGCGAGAGGGACTTTACTGGTCGTGTCAGCAATTTTGCCAGAAACAAAGTTTATGGCAAAGTTGTCACACCAGATCCTACTGATCCGGATAATCAGGAGAAAGCTACCATATCTTACCCAGTGTTGAAGGCTTCAGCCTACACAGAGTATATCCAAGGTCGAATCAATTACATCTTCGGCGGCTGTTATGGTGTATACGACTATAAAGATCCGCATTTTAAGGACTATACCTATACCACAGGGGCATCTGATACCAATGAGGGCAATATTGGAACTGCCCGATCCGGTTTTACCAAGCCCCGTTTGGACAATGCCTTTATCAATTTCAAGCCTGCAGTCCATCCTCGCAGTTCTGTGAACAGAATCTATGGTGCCGGACAAGGATATTCTCTCGACTCCGACCGTGACATCATGCAGGACCGCAGTTACATCCTCATTGATATTGATGACTCACAGGGATCGTCACGATTCCAGGATATGTCAGTATTTGGTGCAGGTGAATCCTGCGGACTGGGTATGGACGTTGCTGTTGCAACGGCTCAGGCTAATACCAATGGTGTGACGGCTGCTGCCGTCGTCGACCTCGTCAGGGGAGAGATGGCTGCGGCGTATGGTGCCAGCTTTAAAGAGGGTATCACCCGTCGCACGATTGTCAACGTACCTACGGGTTCTACCATTAAGATCGGCAGCATCTTCGGCGGCGGCTATGGTACCAACACGTATCTGCCTTGTGATGCCTATGAGGCTAATGTCAATTTTAGGAGTGCAGACGCCGTCCTTGTTTACGACACGATCAAAGTGGCAAACCGAGGAGCTATCTATGGCGGTAATAATAGTGAACGACGAACACTCTATGGCAGAGTGAATATCTCTTCGAAAGTCAACCAACATCATAGTAAACATGGTATGACCACTGGTACTGTCTATGGAGCAGGTTGTGGTGGTAATACCTGGTCGGAATATGCCTTGGTGAACCTGGAAGAAGGAGCAGAGGTCTATGAAGTCTATGGCGGCGGACAGAACGGAAAGATATACAACACTGAGAGTGTGACAAATTTCATGAAGCCGGCCCATAAGCCAGACAAATGGCCAGCTGGTTCTCCGAAAGCCGGTCAGGATTTTACTACTGCTGATTGGACAAATGCCTGGACATTAGGTCAATATGATCCGGATTCTGGAAAGGAATATTGGGAGGATCCCAAAACCAACCTTGCCAATTCATTAGTCAGGGTGGCAGAGATGGACGATCGTGATTTCACTGGTCTCTCTGACGAGATAAAGGCGATGGTGCAAAACAGGTATGCCGCCAATGTTATCATCAATCAGGGAGCAAAAGTAAGAAACTATGCTTATGGTGGTGGCTATGGTTCCGAGGCGTTAGTCTCTGGAAGTACCTATATCGCTTTGCTTGGTGGAGAGGTTGCAAAAGATATCTACGCTTCAGGTACCAGTGGTTCTGTAGAAGACTTGCATGGTGCGGGTGTATTTAGTAGTGAGAATCAAGCAGGCTTCGTCGCCAGTGCCAATGTCTATATCAAGGGCGGTACGGTACGTAACGTGTATGGCGGTGGTTGGCGCGGTAGTGTGGGACATCATGGTAAATTAGGCGTTCACTCTGCTCAGATTAGTGATGTGTCGAATAACGACAAGGATCTCGACGGAGAGTCACATGTGGTCATCGGAGATGTTAACGGAACTAGTCATGAAGATGGTATTCCTTCCATCACACGAAATGTGTATGGCGGTGGTGAGGGCGGAGCCATCTTCGGTGATGCCTACGTCACCATTAACAATGGCTATATAGGCTATCGTTATAACTCAGGAGGTACCGATGACAATCAAACTAATGATTTTGATGAGCGTTATGTGCCTGAGTTGGATGATGTTGCTGTCGGTGATAATTTGCTGGACAAGGGTGGTAATGTCTTCGGTGGCGGTTATGTGGCCAACAGCTATGTCGACCGTTCGCATGTCACCATGAAGGGCGGTGTTGTTCGTGGAGGCCTCTATGGTGGCGGTGAGATTGGACCTATCGGGCGTGGTACTGTTCATGCCGATAGCATTGCTAAATATCCTGCTTCAGTAAAGAATGGCGCGGCTATCTACAAGGGCGGTGAGACGCATGTCTATCTCTGGGACGGTCACGTGATGCGTGACGTGTTCGGTGGTGGCCGTGGCTATGATAATTGGAGTGGCGAAGGCTACATGACCGATGCGGAGAAACTGACCATGGACAAGAGTTCGAAGGGTTACGTCTTCGGTAGTACCGATGTGCATATCTATGGTGGTGAGATTGGTACTGCGGCTAATGTATTGAAGGGCTATGGCAATGTCTTCGGTGGTGGTAACGAGGGATTCGTCTATAGTGCCACTGGAACGAAGAGTGCTGACGGTTATTATAGAGATGGCAGTTCGAACTTATCTGCAGACTGTAAGATTGCCGTAGAACCTCAGTGTAAGGTGACCGCCGATGGTGGTATCACTATTGGTACTACGACCTATGCCAAAGGTAAATATGTTCCTGTTGAAGAACTGAACAAATTGAAGAGTAGGGATTATGTACCGACTGAATGGGCGAAACTGGATACCCGAGGCATCGTAATTCACAACGCTCTCTTTGCCGGTGGAAACATCACGGAGGGTAGTGATAAGATTTTTGCCAATACCGTGACCGTTTATGGTAATGCAGCCGCCTCGTTGCGCGATGTCTATAACTTCGATCTCATCTCTCTGGGTACTGAGGAAATGGGTGGACTGTATGGCGACGGTAACTTGACATTGGTCGATGGTTTCCGCGAATTACATATCGATAATTATGGTACCGACTATTACAGTCTGAAAGAGACCATGACGATCGATGAGTATAAAGCCCTGACGACAAGACAGCAAGCCTATTACAAACTGAAGTATGCAGCAAAAGAAGCGCATACCTATACATATTATGAGAGTAATCAACTTCATACTTTTAAATACACAGATGGCGAGGGATCTCATGAAGTATCATATAGGAAAGGACAGAAAATCACTCCTGCAACATATACTGCATTCGGTGATAAAAAGTCAGATCCGTCCAATGTAAACTCACCCTTGGAAAAAAGCTTCTGGCAGCCTGGTTCAAAGTATTATCAGTTGGATGAGCAGATAGAGGAGGGTGAATACAGCTTAATGGATGGTGATGATTCTGAGATTGAAGAAAATAAGACTGGTGAGAAAAAGAAATGGACGCTCTTAGGTGTGACCAGTATCTATGCAGGTCGCCCGATGAACACCATCCAGCGTGCCGACTTCTGTGGTGTGTTCGGTAGCCGTATGGTGATGAAGGGTGCCGTTGACCGTGCACCGCAGGTAAACGGAGGCGTCGATTATAACAGCTACACCATTAACCGTGTGGAAGAGGTCTCACTGAACAAGCGTAGAACGCAAGCTGGTGATGAAGCAACCTCTAAGGATTATGAACATGGTAACTATTTCGGAATCTATAACTCCGTGAAGTTCCTGGGTAACCTGACCAGCGATGTGAAATTTGGAGATCTCCGTAAGACTGATACGAACAATACTAGTATCCAAGCTGATAATACTACTTCTTATTATAAGTGGAAGAGTGACAAACCTCAAAGCAAGTATCGTAACAATGGTATCAGCCAAAATAAGGTGGCTCTGGCTTCGGGTGTGTATCTGGAACTCAAGAAAGAGGAAACAGAAAATGCGGGCCAAGATGTATGGGGCTATATCACAGGCGTAGTGGAGCTCGACTTGATCAACGTGATGCCAGGTATGGGTGGTGGCTATGTATATGCTAAGAATGAGCATGGTAAGCCTAGTCAGGTAGCAAATGTGAATAAAGTATCTCTCCTGAGCTACAATGAAACTGCTAGCACCTATCGTCAGTTTAGCTATACGGACAAGTCGGATAAGACCAACCTTCAGGCTATTGAGACTTCGGGTAACTTTGTGCATAACACCAAACAGATTGTTGACGACTGTTACCCCAATGGCGGTATCTATAACGATGAGTATGTGGCATCGCCTGCCCACTATTGGTTTATCCGAGGTAGCATCTATGTCTACGAACAGTATATCTCAGCCTACACGGGTGCTGCCAATGCGACAGCAGAGAAGCAGGAGATACCGCTCAACATCACAGCGGCATCTAACGGTAGAATGATTCTGCGCGATGTGAAGCCCAATTTCTATGCCTATTATGATAAGGGAGGTAATAAGTTGGGTTCAGAAAACGCAGATTCGGTTTTCGTTGTCAACAACGTGTCCTACAAATTGAACCAGGCCATCAGCAACTGGGATTACAACCTGCTGAGCGAGGGCGACAAGGCCAAGTTCGTGGATAAGACATTCATGGTTGTCGAAGATTGTAAAATCGGTGATGTCGAGTACAAGAAGGGTAGGGTGATGTTGGAATCTGAATATAATTCATTAAAGAATTCTACTACGACCGTCAAGTATATGGAAGGCGATGAGGAGAAGACTGATGGTAAGTTCGATGATTTCTTCCGCCTATCGAATAACCTGGGACATAATACAGGATATATTCTGACTTACGATGTGAACAATCCTATGGTGTGGAATAACTACTACACCAAGACCGCTAGTCCTGGACAGGCCAATGCACTGAATACGAAGCAGTATGTTATCGACGGTAAGGATAAAAATGGTAACACAATTACCAGGAGCGACTATACCGAAGGTCCTACCTACACGCTGAATTCAGGTTCGAGTGCGGTCTTCGGCCAGCAGGATTACACGCTCGGTAGCATTATCTACGGTAGTGCAAAGACCGCCTATGACGAGGGCGTCTATGGTCATCTTTCTGAAGCGAGCAAGGCGCTTCAGGCTGAAGTGGAGCAGGCATGGGTAGTCACTAAAGAACATTCTGTTAAGAATGAGAATGGTGAGGAGATTCAGAGTCTCTCCGTAGGAACACCTATTTATCAGTCGAAGTACACAACTGAACAGTGGGCTGCAATCACCAGTGCCCAAGCCGCAGAATTGGCTAAGGTATGTACCAGTCTCTTGGAATTCTCATCTACCGACTATGTCTGGGCTGGCAAAGTCCTGTCGTCGGCAGATATTGATGAAATCAAGACCAAGATCAAGGCCAAGAATACCAGTTGGACTGATACTCAGGTAGATACCTATCTGAACAGTTATCTCGACAATGCCTACTATTGCAAGAAAGCAGGAAAATACGGTGGTATCTACTTTGAACCAGGAAAGGCTTACCGTGCCCTTGACACATGGTGTAGTATGACAGCAGAAGAGCGCGCCAACTTCACCTTCAACTACGATGCGCTCGATTTGCTCATTGATCCAAACTTCGGTGGTGAGTATGGCAACAAAACACAATATGATGGTTCGAACGAAACCAAAGTGTACTCAAGTGCGCAGCCTATCGACTACCAGGCAGAGTTTGTGGGTTATGTAAATAAAAACTCTCAGACTGTTACATCGATCACTTATACGCCAAAAACTGGTACGTCTGTTACAATCAATAAGAGCACAAGTCAGACAGACTGGTTGTCGCGCGAAGCATATGAGGCAATCCCCAATGAGAAGCGTCACTATTCGCCCATTACTGTTACGAAACCTGGAGATTACTATATGGTTCGTGAGACTTTCATGAATGGTGAAGTCCCATATACCACAGGACAGCAGATAGATCAGGAAACCTATGATGCTTTGGGTTCGATAAGACAGGCAAACAACATCGATAAGTTTACGTTTACAGCAAGCCAGACAAAAGACCAGAATTCGGATGGTAGCTATGATCCAACGACCTATTATTATTGTCGTGACGGATATACCATTAATGAGAAGGGTGAGGGTAAGCCTGTCACAACAGTGGCGGTCGCGAAGAATGGAGGAAGTGCCTCTGACCCTGTAGAATACGAAGTCACTGGAAATAATAATGTGGTTCCGCAGGGTGTAGTCATCAGTGAAACCACCTATGACGGTCTGTGTAACTTCCAGAAGGGCTTTGTTGTTCATGGCACATCGCCTACGGAGGTCAGCACACTCTATGTATCGAACGAGTCGGATATCAACGACCTCTCGGCAGAGAAGATTATTACCGTCATCTACCTCTATGAATATGATGAGAGCGACGAGTCAGGACTCAATGTGACACCAGTGAGCGAGCGTCATATCCTGAACATCCACATCAACTTCAAGAGTGGTGTGCCTGAGATTGGTGACATCAACAAGCCCGACATCGTGCTACCTGGTACTACCATCGGTATGAATGTACCGTCAGTCACTCAAGGTGCATTCCGTGTTACAGAGTCAGGATGGGAAATCTTCTCAAATGGTGACGATGCCGCTACGCATTATAACGGTACGCCATTCTATAACAACGAGACACCATTATACTTCTATCAGGACAACTATTGGCTGGCCTACTATGCGCAGACCAGCCTTGGCAAGACTTATTCGAAGTCTGTGAAGTTGAACGTGGCCAACTATCACGACCTGAAGAAGGTGATGGACGACAAGGAACACCACTATTATATCGATCATAAGGATGTGGAACGTCAGCCGAAGATCTATATCAACGATTACAGTGCCACTGGCGAGAACGGTCTTGACCTGTTCAAAGATCTTATTGATTTGAGTAACGGTGTAACCACTAATCCAAACCTTACAGGTCACGCACCACTGGAGAACCATGCAACGAAACCAATGAGAGGTGGCAAGTATCTGGAGTTCTTCTTGCGTACCAATCTGAGTAAGACAGATACCGATGCTCCTAATGAGTGGAGCCCAATCGCTAATGGTGATAATGAATGCTTCTCTGGTACTTTCCATGGTGAGGGTCATACCATCAGCGGACTCGACAATTCGCTCTTCAACCACCTCTGCGGTGATGTCTATAACCTTGGTGTGACGGGTTCATTCGCAGGAGCCGGTGTGGCAGAAACGGGTGATGGTTATGTGGAGAACTGTTGGATCAAGACCACGGGCACACCTGTAACGGGTGATGGTCATTATGCAGTATTCGGTAACCCGTCACGCACAGGCGACAGCAAACTCATACAAGTGGTCAACAGCTATTATCCAGAAAGCAATACCTACACTGTTCCTTCTAGCGCTACTCATGGTAAACCCATCCAGATGGCTGACAAGGCCTTCTATAATGGTGAGGTGGCATACGACTTGAACGGCTTCTACCTCTATAAGCGCTACTGCGACCATAAGGTAACTTCAGGAGGCACGACTTATAATTACTATACCATTAATGCGGATAATTCTTTGACGCTTCATAATGGAGACAATGCCGGGCATTATGGTAATGACGCTCTACTATGTTCTGCTCCGTACGTCGAAGACCGTTATAAAGATGGTGACTTCCGTTTTGCCGAGGGGTCAATCCCTGGATCTGAGGATAAGCGCCACTATACAGTTAAGGATGCTAACAGCAACGACGTTGATATGTATGCGCCTATCTGGCCCGACGACTATCTCTTCTTCGGACAGTCGCTGACCTATGACTACAGCGGAGGTCACCAGAACCAGCCGTCGGCTATCAATAAGGCCAGTGGAAGCTTGTTGTCGGGTAATAGTAGTAACCGCGTCTATCGTGCACCGGCTTATTACGGTTCAGCCGCCTTGGGCATGGCCCACTTCAACCCCGTTGCCATTCTGGCTGCATACTCCAAGCCGCCTACAGAGACGAGTACCAATGTAAAGGAAGCCTATCCGGGTATGACAGCCATCGACTTTGCAGGACATAATCCTAATGACACTGAGTATAAGTTAGGAATCAATGACGGTTTCTTCTACCAGCCACTGCTCGATGATGATGGACTGTACAGCATCGAAAATGCTGATGAGACCCACAACCTGTTGGTCTATGCACCGACAGAAGCCGCTAATCAGGCTACATACGGTGTGCTGAAAGGCTATTTCAAGGAACCGAAATATAGTGATTATGCTTCCATCGATAATTATGGTAGTGTGGGCGTTGCTCCTACCACCGTATTTGGTCACCTGGTACAGGCAACCCTTACCAACGGTAAGCCGACGGCCACCAACGACCATCTGCTCGTGGATAAGCAGGACTTTGACTGTCCGATATCATACGCCATGGGTGGCGATTATCGTATGTGGTATCAGCGTACGCCAGATAGCAAGAACTTTGTAACCCTGGAATCTGGCGAGACAAAGGGATGGGATGTCATCAGTCTGCCGTTTGAGGTGCAAAAGGTGGCTACCCAGCAGAAGGGTGAGATTACTCACTTCTATAATTATAATGATAACACCACAAACGAAGATGATACCAAGGGCCATGAGTACTGGCTCCGTCAATTCGCTGGAAATGTGAAGCAGAAGAAGGTAAATAATGTCGCCGTGAATGGTGTGTTTACTGCCGACTTCAATCTGTTAAATGCTGCTGGTGCAAACAAATTGTATACCAATACGTTCCTTTGGGAGTACTATTACTCCAAGAATAGTTACGACGATAAGAATGGTGAGGATTATAAGACCTATTATAACACCGACCATACCTATACAACTTATCCGTTGCAGCAGCCAGGTAAAGCCTATCTGATTGGCTTCCCAGGTGTTTCTTACTATGAGTTCGACCTGAGCGGTCAGTGGACGGCACAGAATACGGCATCGCCTGCTCCCGCCAAGCTCGACAAGCAGACTATCACCTTCGCATCAGCTATAGGAGTGACGATAGGTATTAGCGACAATGAAAAGGATGCGACAGCAGATGCAACTGCTTATAAGGGTAATAAGTTTATGCCCAACTATCTGACTAAGAAGCTGGCAGAGCATGATTACTTGTTGAATAGTGATGGTAATAGTTTTGATAAGGCGGGCTCTTCGACCACTGTGCCATTCCGCCCATATCTGTATGTGGTGAATACGGATGAGGCTGGTACACGAGGCGGCGAACGGAAGGACTCCATTAATAGTGTCGTCTTTGGCGGTGATGTTCCACAGATGAAGGTGCCCAAGGCTCATAATCAGTTGGGCGGTGATGACGATCTGATTGTGACGGCTGGCAAGAAGAAGATCTGCGTTGAGTCGCAGTTGCGTTATACGACAGATGTGCGTATCGTTACGCCTGCTGGTGTCACATTGACATCTTACTCGATCCAGCCGAGCGAGTATGTAGAGACCCAGGTATATAGCTCTGGCGTCTACATCGTCTATGCTGATAATGGTAAGTATGTGAAGAAAGTCATTGTGAAGTGAAAATAATAAATTTTAAAATATAAGCATTATGAAAAAGGTAATGAAAAGAATCTGGACGCTGGCACTGCTGACAATCGTCAGTATAGCAGCAACGGCACAGGTCAAGGTCGACCTGAATGAATCCTATACGGGTGGTACGATTTCTGCTACTCAGGCAGAACCCGCTGAGGACGGAAGTGTGCTCGTGACACTGACTGTGGCTCCTGAAAAGGGGTATTACATCGCCAAGAAGGATATCCAGGTAGTAGCGACCATTTCTCCAAGTGGTACGCGTGCGCCTGAGGTAGTGAGTGATATTGAACTCATTGGTGATGATCCTGAAGACCTGACGAAAGAGCGCAACTATACCTTTACAGTAAAGACAGGCTTTGGCGCTTGGGTGAAGGAAGCAAACTTCCATGTTGTGGAGGAACAGCCTCAGCCAGGGCCTCAGCCTCAGGAAGATCCTGCCGATATCAGTGCGGAAGGCTCGGAGCTGAAGTGGGACTATGCGGAAGATATTGGTACATTGGTGATTACTGGTACGGGCAGCACGATGAACTTCGGAGGGGTGAACGATCCCTGGACAGCCATCAGGTCGTCGATCACGAATGTTGTCATCGAGAAGGAAGTTACAGGTCTTGGTGCAGGAACCTTCAGCGGTTGTACGAATCTAAAGAGTATCACCATCAATAATTACAATCAGGTATTGACGCTGGACGAAGGCGCTGTTTCCACTAAAGAGGGGCTGACAGTCTATGTGCCTGCCAATCTGATGACGGAGTATAACATGACTGATGGTTGGAAAACTCTGACCATCAATGCCAATGGTGACTGGGAACAGATGGCTGGTATTACATTTAGCGCCAGCAATGCTTACGATACCTTTGCTGCTGGTGATAAGGCCTTGATGGTGCCGTCAGTACTGAAAGCATACACCATTACTGACATCGATGGTACGGGGTTGAAACTTAATGAGGTAAAAGTCATTATGCCTGGTATGGCTGTTCTGGTATACAATGAGAAGAATGTTCCTTCTGATATCAACATTTATACCGCTCCAACTACTGATGGGGCGAAACGCGGTTCTTCAGGCCTGCTTACAGTTGCAGAGAAAGATACGCCCGTTGCACTCGGCGAAGCATATATCCTGTACAACGATGTGTTCTACTATTGTCAGGCAGGCACCATCCCTCAGGGACATATTTATTTGCCGAATGCTTCACCTGCAATGACCCGTAGCTTCTATAGTCTGAACGGTGATGGCACCACAGCAATCAACCCCTTATATATAAATAAGGTGGAAGCCCAGTCATTCTGGTACACCCTCGACGGCCGCCAGCTCCCCGCCGCCCCGACCAAAAAAGGTCTCTATATCAAGGATGGGAAAAAGATAATAATTAGATAAATATAGAGTTTGTTCATGCTAGGCAAGGTGTAAGCAAGGTGTAAGCAAGGTGTAGGCATACTCTAAGTATACTCATGACTATGGCTAGAGTATGGCTAGAGTAAGCTTAGAGTATGGCTAGAGTATGCCTAGAGTATAGGTAGAATCAAAATAAAGACGAAAAAAGATTGATGAAACGAGATATGA
>JAEEGL017156001.1_pt1 | contig 18546 bp, 9 predicted proteins | sample 9134231 | NCBI WGS metagenome assembly JAEEGL01 (sample SAMN16246548, study PRJNA631951) | gut metagenome | biome: gut microbiome; feature: rumen; material: fiber-attached | host: Bos | place: Iran: Karaj | collected 2018-10 | reverse complement strand
TTGTCGCACCGTCCCGGTGCGACTTACCAAGCATCGAACTATGATGAAGTTTTGAAGGTTACAGTTTAAAGCTTTGTCTTACGGCCTTTGGATCTTACATCTTTTGATGAAACACCCCAGTCGCACCGGGACGGTGCGACAACGAAAAGCATCGCCCTACGTCCTCTGGATCTTACGTCTTTTAACGAAGCACCCCAGTCACACCGGGACGGTGCGACAACGAATGCCAATCCCAATTTTGGACACTCATACTTATATCTGATACCATCACCCCATGAGTATGGAAGGTATTGATATTATTATAGTTGGTGGTGGTGTAATCGGAACTTCAATCGCTTGGAAATTGGCAGAGAAGGGGTTAAAGGTACATCAAATTTATAAAACTTTAAGGCCTGATGATGCTTCTTACGCTTCAATGGGGGTGCTTATGGCACCAACCCCGATCTCTCAAAATCCACTTCAGGTTGCACACCGCAAAAGCTTAGCGATGTATCCAGAATTCATCGCCAGCTTAGAAGAAGCCTCTGGAATCAAAGGGTTCTTCCATCGTTCTGGTGCGATAGAGGTTATCCCGAGTGAAGCTCAATATGAAAGAGCTACGAGAGAGGTCGAATTTGTAAAGGAAAATAAGGATACCATTCCAAATTTGCAGGCGCTTGAAATTATTTCTAGGGACGATGTTCTCAAAATGGAGCCAGACCTTGAAGTTCCAGAATTCGGCGCACTTTATGTTGCAGCTGCTGCCCAAGTTGAGGTATCGCCATTTATGAATGCTCTGCATAAAGCCGCAGAACAGACAGGGGTTGTAAAACATGAAGCCCTTGAGGTCATTGAGATCTTGTATAAAGATGGTGCAGCCGTTGGTGTTAAATGTGCTACTGGAGAAACTTTATTTGCTGAAAAGGTTCTCATCGCAACAGGAGCATGGCTTTCCTTATTAGATGAGAATTTAGGAAAGTATACCGGAGTTAAACCGGTTAGAGGACAAGCTGTTCAAGTTAAGGCCGCTAGGGAGTTTAAACACATCGTTAAGTGGCAGAAGGGCTACTTCGTTCCATTCCCTGATGGGACTGTGACATTAGCTTCTACGACAGAGAAGAAAGCTGGTTACGATATTGAATGTACCGTTTCAGGGGTGAAAGATATAATCGATCGGGCCTTAAGCTTGTACCCAGCACTTTCCTCCGCAAAAATTATCCAAACATGGGCAGGACTTCGACCAGCTCCATCAGATAGACGCCCGTATATGGGGGAACTCCCTACAGTAAAGAATCTCTATGTTGCCGGCGGACACTACAAAACAGGCTTTAGTATGGCTCCTGTAACGGCAGCATTCCTTACGGAAACGATTGTTTCAGGTGCGCCAGAGGAGTTAACACCATTCTTACCTAGGGTTTTTAGCGGAGGTGTATTTTTCTAGCTCATGTTTCTTTTTATGGGCAGAATTCCAATTTTGGACATTCCTTTTTTTATAGCACCCCTCCGGGGTGCTGTGGTGGTGGTGGGGTAGCATACGGGGGTTGCTCACTACGCAACTAAAGTTGCTTCGTTCGCCTACCCCCGCCTAGCCTTAAGACGCTCAGCGTGACAATGAACAGCAATCTGGTACCCGATTTCCTGATACCTATTTCCAGCAATCCGCAAACTGAATCCTGTTACCCGTTCCCTGTTATCAGTCCCCAGTTTCCTGATACCAGAATTCCGCAAACTGAATTCTGTTACCGGAACCCTGCTCCCAGATTACAGCAATTCCATTTTTGGACATTCATTGTTATAATCTCACCACATCAATCGTTTAACATCTTAGGATAATTATGAAATACGAGCTTGGTGAAAGCGAAGAACAAACGGAGCAACCAACAGTTAAGCCGAAGAGCAAAGGAAAGTTTTTGGGGTGCTGTATCGTACTGCTCTTGGTGGGTTTAACTGGTTTCTTTTGGTTGCGTTCAGGGCAGCGACAGAGTTTTCCTAAATTGCCAGTCGGAACTTATGTCGGAGAAGTTTCTGAAATACTTGATAACAAACCTTCTCAGTTTGTAGTGGAGAGTTTGATCTCTGATGAAATGTTGGTTTCGCTAAGTGATGTGCAACGCATTGCTACTGTTCCTGCAGTTGAAAATACAGAAGAAGCAGAGTTTATATATCCATTAATCGTTAAGTACGGAGATCTTAAGTTACGTTTTGTCGGGAGTGAAAACGGAGCTGATTATTCCGGTGTGATCTACAATCAAAAAGACGGTACTAAACTTGGAACTTGGACCCTTAGTAAAGTTGAGACCGTTACGGTAGGTGAAATACCTGTAGTAGTTGAGGATCGCCTAAAAGCAAGTCTTGAGCTTTCTGATGTTGTGACAAAGATAAATAACGGTAAGGCCACAATAGCAAAGCAGCAAGAAGAGATCGAAAAATTAACAAACTTTATTACAGATGAAGATCTTCTGCGTTCAAAAGCCGAGAAAAAATTTAATGAGATAAGTGAAAAGCTTGAAGAGGAGAGAAAAGTTTTTCAGGAAAAGTTAAAAGAAGCCGCAGAAGCAGAGAGCCGTTTGGTTTTGGCGCAGACAGTTACTCCAATGGGGCAGTTGGTATCGCTTGCTAGAAAAACACTTGATCGTGAAAATCGCTGGATAGATTCGGCATTAGGCGGAGTACTACCACCAAATGGAGAGGACTTTAAGGCAGAGTTGGATAAAGCCAAAAAGATATTGGGTGTAAAGCAGGCGATCGCTGAAGAACACGAGTACATTAAGAATTTACAAATGTTACAGGCTGATCAATATCCATCAAGCAGACCAAATTCATTTGGATCATTATGGGGAGGCAGATAATGAAATACCTCATTTCACTTGTTTTAATGTTGATGTGTGGTGCAAATGCCTTTGCTGAAGAGGGAACGATTGTGCAACGTCAAGTTGATCTTGAGTTTGTGCCGGAGAGTGCATTTTTTATTTTGCAAGATGATACAGTAACGAAACAGGCAGCAGATGCTTGGGTGCAAAACAGTGAAAATAAGCAGTGGGTTTTTGGTGTTTATCATAAACCGGTCAAGGCTTCAGCGTTATTGGTTTTTGGTGCAGCGGGGGAGACTGCGTTCTTTCCATTTGAAGCCCAAGATGAAACATTTTCAAAACTATCTTTAGATAGTGCTAAGGAGCTGCTTAGGGAGAAGAATGAGGTTTTAGATAGTATAAAAGTTCAGCTTAGGGTGCAGAACGATACTTTAGAACGACTTCGATCAGATGCAGAGGTAATCGGTAATTTAGGTCGTATTACTGAAAAGACCAGTGAATATCGTAGACTTAAAGGGCAGATCGAAAACCTTAATCGTGATATTGAAAATCTTAACAGCTTTATAGAAATGGCGGGCAAAGGAGAGGATCCCAGAAATTTTGCGGCGCGTCAGACGATGTTAACGGAACAGTTGGATCAGATCGTTAAAGCAGCGCAAGCGATGGAAACGGGAGAGAGGAGCCGTCGTAATAAAGGAGAATCAGATTTACAAAGAGATCTTCATCTTCTTGAGATCACAAGAGATGATAACTATGACGAATTAAAAGCTGAACTACAAAACCTAAGGCGTCAACGTGTGGCCTTAGAGGGTGGAAGCAATTATGGAAATGAATAATAGTTTCTTAGTATTCATTCCTGTAAGTGCAATGCCGTGAGTAAGCTAAAAATTCCTAATCATCAAGATATATCATATTGCTGGCAGCAAACTCGTTAAAATCATTCTTAAGTAGGCAGTCGAGAGTGATCCCATCGCCAATTTTTTCAAATGTTACCATACCGTTTTTGATATAATTCCGTATCGATAAGAAAAGTTGCTGCGGTGCTTCATCAGAATCAGCAAACAACATATATCTAAATTCGAGATATTTTTTGAAAGCTTCTGTTGGGAAAATATTGTTACGATTAAATTTTCTGAAAAGGGTAGAAATCTCATTAATGTCACCAGTCATTGAAGAGGGCTTTTCTGGCTCGTTTTGATCGTACTTAAAAACTCTGTCGAAAGCATGAACCATTCTATTTATTCGTTTGGCTTTGCTACAACGCCCGACAAAGTAGCCGCCATCAGGCATGTAAATAGCATTCACTAAAAGATTGCCATCTGAATCGTGAATTTTAACGATGGCGGTTGCATTATCATCTTCTACGAGAAGTAAGGTCAACTTATCATCAGTAAGACTTTGAGCTTTTTTGACAAGAGATTGTAACTTCTGAAGCTTAAAGAGTGCATCAGCTGGTGAGTGATCAGTTATTATCAAACCAGTACAATTTGTAGAAGAAGTTAGATCACAGATTATATCTGGAATGTTGCGATATCTTAATGCCTGATTATTGATTCTAAGAGTTGAAAAGCTGTTTCCTGCTTGGCCATTAATAAAAGGGCTTGAGAAATTAATAGAAGAAGTGTCACCTGAATTATCAGTTGAGGTTGTCATACTTGAGATTGAACAATTAGAATCTAATATATGCGATAATCTCAGTGCAGCAAGCACCCCTTCTTTACTTTCTTTGCTGCGTAGACATCTTGGGTCTAGTGCTATTTGATAGCAGTTTTCAGGATCTGAATCATTATGAGGAAGATTAAATGTAAGTGGTGTCGGATTAATAGTTACAGCAACTTCTCCATCAGAGATAAAATTAAAGTATGTTTTAAGAAGCTCATTTTCATCAGAAGTGGTTTCTTGGTGTGGAAGATGAAGAGTAACGCTGATTTCGTCACGATTGATGTTTGTAGTTATATCTCCACCCAATTCTTGGAAGAGTTTTTGGGCTTGAAGAATATCAAAAAGTTTTTGATTTTTTTCTATACTGTTTCTAAGGAGAATAGGATTATCCCACTTGATGGTGACGTTGTATCCATCTTGAATAATTTTAAAGTCATTGTCTTCAACAAGACTGGTTAAAGTAAAATCGTCATCATTCCCTAGAGCATCAAAAATGGTATCTCTGCTGATTGTCTTTTTTTGAAGTTTTTGAAGAAATGAATCTTTTGCTTGAACAATGTATTCGAGTGTTGCTCGTAAAAGATGGGGGGAGATTGTGGTGTATTTTAAGTCATTAGAACTTGTTTCACAGTGACCTTTGGGTGTTATCCCCCTCACAGCTTCGTAAATATCTGTTTTGTATGGAATGTTATCTTTTGCGACAAAAAAACTTAAAATATTTACAATTTTGTTAATGTTATTGTAATGATTGTCTACATCTCGACCTTGGTCTGTTTCTATCTGTCTGACCGCGCTCTTGTAGTTAAGGAGAAAGTTACTCATATCATCAGCAAGCGTGGCAAGACACTTAGCTTTTAGTTCTGTAGCGTCTGGTTCCTGATTTGCTTTAATAATTAATGCTGCAGATTCTGAAGTAAGATCTTTTAATCCTTGGTACATTTCATCGTCGAAAAGTTGTAGTTGATCTTTTACCTTTGTAATTCCGTCAAGAAAATCACTTGGATTTGATGTAATCTCAATCAAAGTTTTGAAGGCCTCTGGTGAAATTGGTCGTCCCATACAAATATGGGTACTAGACCTTAGTGACTCAAAATCGCTGTTATTAGGATCGTTTGTTGGCTCAAGCATAAAAAATACCTTAAAAGAGTGCAGATTGGTGATATTGTAGAGTAAATCCGCCCTTACTCAACTGCCCGAACCTATTCTTACTATCTTTCTGAAATGATTCAATAATGACGAAATTTACGAAATTTTTTGATAAGTTAATTACTTATTTTTACAAGTTTGTATCCTTTCGTAATCGCAAACAGCTATCAGCAATCCGCTACCAGAACCCCGCAATCTGTTTCCTATGACCTGTTTTCCTGTAACCAGAACCCTGCAATCTGAAACTGCTACCAACAAACAGCTATCGGTACACAATCGTGGACATCGTCTTTTCAGGGCTGGTTGCAGGGTAATGTCACTCATTTTTTAGTGTACCCCTACGGGGTACATTCATATTTTGCCCATAAAATGGGGTTCCTGCGCTGCGCAGCAAAGCTGCTCCGCTTAGTCACCCCATCCTAGTAACGTTCACCTTCGGCTCACTTGATATGTCCCTACGGGACATTGCTCAACACTATCGTCCCTCAGCTGACCATCCTAGTAACGTTTCGCCTTCGGCTCACTCGATATGTCCCATTGCTCAACACTATCGTCCCTCAGCTGACCATCCTAGTAACGTTCACCTTCGGCTCACTTGATATGTCCCTACGGGACATTGCTCAACATTATCGTCCCTCAGCTGACCATCCTAGTACCGTTTCGCCTGCGGCTCACTTGATATGTCCCATTGCTCAACACTATCGTCCCTCAGTTGACCATCCTAGTAACGTTCGCCTGCGGCTCACTTGATATGTCCCTGCGGGACATCTGCATCAACACATATACAAAATCGTGGACATCATCTTTTCAGGGGCTGGTTGCAGTTGGTCAAAAAATATAGAAACCCCACAAAAAGATTGAATTTTTTTATAAAAAAACTCTATTTTTTCTGGATCGGATAGGAGGAAAAGCTGGAACAAGGAGCAGAAGACTTATCAGTCTTGGTGCGTATATGAAAAAGGTTCGAAATGTTTAGTTTTTACGGATTACAATCGATAAAAACGACAGATAGTCCATTTAGGTATGGCAATGGGGGTTTCCAAGTGCGGTTTTTTGTTAAAGTCTTAACATTATCTTGTCTTTTCGGTGCATTAGAGCTGCAGGCCGCCCCTACAAATACTAAATCATCACTCCCGAGTTTTTTTGAGAACGGTAAAGTAGACGACTACTTTGAAGTAAACAAGATAAAGAGGACGGAAAATAAAGGCTACTCTTTAGAGGTAGCAAAAAAAGCTCCCAAAATTAAGGAAGAAAAACAAGAAGTTAAGCCGTTAGAAAAACAACCTGATACCTTCAAACAAGAGCCTCCTAAGGCAGAGGAAACGCTCGAAGAAAAAAGTGCTGCTATACTAAAAAAATACGGAGATCCATCTGAACCATTCCTTGTAAAAGCCCAAAAATCTGCACCAGCTCCGCTAAAAGCCTATTACGAAGCCAAAAATGCCGGAAATGATGAGTTAGCTGCTAAGTATATGAAACAATATGTTTTGTATTTAGAAAGTGTAAACAAAGGGGTAGATAGCCAAGTAAGAGAACAGATGAAAATGAGGGAGTGCTTAGGGTTATCTCCAGTTTCTTATAAGTATCCAGACCTAGATTGGCTTTGTGAGGCCGCTCGCGATAATGAGGAAGATGATGTTAAAAACCAAGAATACCTTAATGAAGAAGCCAAAAAGGTAATAGAAAAGGAGAAAAAACGGGCACTTAACAATGATCTTTTCAACAACAAGCAGGGACAATTTTCTATTTCTGATAATTTGAACGAGAAAGAGGAACGGAATAGAACAAGAATTCTAATGAAAAACAAGGTGCCGGCTGCACCTGGTGGATATATCGATATTTATTTTTATCTTAGGACTGATGACGAAACATCTATAGCGATGGCTTCAGATATTGAGAAGCTCTATCAAATCACTAAGGATACCAACCAGTTGGGAAAGATAAATTTCGTTGCCTTAGCCCTAGATAACTATGATCCATATAGGATTAACGAGTTTAAGAAACAAACTCGTTCAACCTTTCCAATTATTGCTGGCGCTGATGCTGCCAGACTTATGCGTATTACTACTTCTCCAACCGCAGTGTTTGTTGCGACTAGGAACGGTAAACAGTTTGTCGAAGTTGGCCCACGCAACTTCTTCTTTTACTCAGAGATTTTAAATTTAATGAAGGGTGACTTGGAATGAAACATTTTGGTCTTTTGATTGTTGCAGCTTCTTTATGTATTGTCCCAAGTGCTTTGGCAGAGGATGGGGATTATTCGCAGTCTCACCCTCAAGATTATACAGAATTAATGAAGCGTGGGATGGATCAGATACCAAAGCCGTTTGCTACGCCTAAGAATGATTCCATAAAGTATGCTGGTTCTGATTATTTCTTTGGTGACAATGCAGAATCAATTCCACCACGTATTCATGATCCTTTTGCATCCGCTATTGTTGGTGAGAAGAGTGAAGGGGAAAAAGAGATTAATGCAGATGAGTTAAAACAAGGTACCTATACCCTCCCAGTTTTTAATGCCAGAAGAGCATTAATGGATGGGGATGCCATGAGAAAAGGTTGGGAAACTGATCTTAAAAATGAAACTACAATTATGGCTATAGCAATCGCTCAAACAGAACCAGGCTTGGCTCAAGGGTTGCAGCTTGCAAACGCCGCAGTAGATTCCGCTCTATCCAATACATACAGAGCATACAACGCTTTTATGACCCAACCATTTGAAAATGATGAGATCGCAAGAAAAATGCGAACGATCTTCACTCAATGTGTTTACAGAAAAATGGCAGGGATATCAAATTCCACACCTAAATCGGCTTTAAATTTTGCACCCAAGAATCTTTCATTGGCTAATGTTTCTAATGTTGCGTCAGGTGTATCTGGTTTAGCTAATAGTGTAACCGGAGGTATAAGCGGTTTAGCTGGTAATGTAACTGGAGGAATAAATAGTGCAATAAGTGGTGCAACTTCTCCTATAAGTGGTGCGATAAGCGGTGTAACAGGTGCTATATCAAATGTAGCTAACGTGGCAAATAGTATATCAAGCTTATCTAACCTGGGTAACTTGGGTAATCTGGGTAACTTGGGAAACCTTGGTAATTTGGGAAACCTTGGTAATTTGGGTAATCTGGGCAACTTGGGAAACCTTGGTAACTTGGGAAACCTTGGTAACTTGGGTAATCTGGGTAACTTATCAAATCTTTCAAATGCCTTATCTGGCCTTGGCGGCGGTGGTGGCTTGACAGATATATTATCTGGCCTTGGCGGCGGTGGTGGTTTGACAGATATATTATCTGGCCTTGGCGGCGGTGGTGGTTTGACAGACATATTATCTGGCCTTGGTGGCGGTGGTGGTTTGACAGACATATTATCTGGCCTCGGCGGCGGTGGTGGACTATTTGATAATCTCAATGGTTTACTACCAGGAGGTATCGGCGGAATTAGTCTTGGTAATAAACCAACCTGGATAGAGGCAGTTTCTCAATGTCTTGGTGATACAGGTATTGCTGGTAGTGGTTATAAACTACAAGCAAGCAGCACTATAGCAAAAGAAAAAGGGCTGCAGGAAAAATTCCATCCTTCTCATAGCGATAACAACAAAAATGCCATTGTAAAAAACAAGTTAAGTGTTGCAGCAGAATTATTTAATTACGGAGATGGAAGAGACAAGGAGAAGAGGGATAAATTATATGACGCATGGATTAAAATGTTTGGAGATTATCAGTTTTCTATAGGAGGTTCTAACGGGGGGGGACTGTCTTTATTAAACAATTCTCCTAAGAATCTGTATATAGTTTCAGAAAAGCGTATTCCGCCGATAAAGAGACTTTCTGAAATCGAACAAATCCTTCTAGAAGATCGCTACTACGATTTTATGATGCTTGCAAAGGCCTACTGCGATTATATGCATGGATTAGAAGCTCAAGCAGGTCAAGAGGTGTCGTATTGGTATGCGGAAAAAGGCCTTAAGAACAACCCAGAAGCAAAAAAATATGTTTATCGTTTATCAACTCCAGAGAAGTACCTTTCGGGCGGAGCAATTCAGATTCCGGTTAGTCTTGTAATGAGTGCGACAAATGGAACAGAACAAGAAGCAAAATGGAAAGAGGCGAGTGATTTCTTCGGTAATTATTCAAATATTAGTTCGATAATTCAAGCTAATAATGGTGAAGTAACAGGGGCTAAACAAAGAGCTATTATATTTGCTCAAGGGTATGCTCGTCATGTCGCCATATCTCAAATGATTAGATCTGTTTATGAAGCGATTGATTTTGTTGCTTCAAGAACGGGTGGTACTGGTCACATTGGTAATACAATTTCAGAAAAAGCACTTAGATTAATTGATGATGTGGTTAAGGTAGATAATCTTGAACAGATGTATATTGAGAATTCCATATCTTGGGATGAGTTCATTACATCGAATTTCTTTTCTGCTGAAATTAAAGAAAGTGGTAATGGTGGAATAAGGGCACGGGTTAGAGAAGCACCCAAACAATAAGTAGCTGGGGTAAGAACAGAAACTTATAGGTGAATGTATGATATATAAATATTTATATAAGTTCTTTTTGATACTGTTTCTTACCTTTGCAGGTGACGTTTATGCTCAAGTATTGGTGTGGCCAAACGTTGGAGGTAACGTTGGAGATGATGTTGAGCTTCAACAACTAGGACAAGGAGATGATGCCAACGTTGGTCTTCACGGACAAGACTATATGGATGAGGGTGGGGATACCGTTGGTACTGATTGTCATACATCAACCCTAAATGAGATAACAGCTGCTTTTAATACACAGGGATATTGGCTTTTAGATTTTGTTGTTGCTTCATTTAAGAATGGCTTAGGTGGTTGGGCAGCTCTCTTATACGCCTGCGTCGTTTTTGGTGGTATTGCAATGATGGCGATGGGGCAACCGCCAAGGATGTATCTATGGTTTATACTGGGGCCACTGATTTTTAATTGGATGCTTTATACATCAGTAACTGATGGTGGGGATCTAGGCGTTAAAGGTGTTTGCTGGTATGTCGGTAATAAGAAAATATCTCAGCAACGTGTATGGGAATTAGCTGAAGCTGGTATGGTTAACATGCCAAAAACCGGTGCTGTTTCACTTCAAGGTGGTAGTGCTGAATTTGAGTATGATATATACAATGGACCAAGCGGTACAGCACAGAATCTTCCAGCTCTTTTCCTATTTATCGATTCATTAGTTAGTGAGCCTATTGCATGGGTTATTGAGGTTTCTGGTATTAAATCCAAGCAAAAGAATGATGCTGGTAATTTAACTTTGTTGGAGCCTGGTGGATTTTCTAGTGAGGCAACAACAGATGAAATCCAAAATGCTGCAAGCTGGTACCTACTAGGTAACACAAGATGGGAAGAGCTAATGGATATTACAAATGCTTCCCTTGAAGGAAACGATGATCTTCGTGAAGCGTTGATTCGTTTTATGGCGTCTGAATGTGGCGACGTTTTAGCAGATAATATTGATGATAATGCATACCTTACGGCAGGCGCAAGAAGAGCAGGCGGAGGAGCTCTCCCAAAATCTGTTTTTTTTGATGAAGGTCAAGGATTAGAAAAGAGTTTTGAAAAAGAATACGTTCCTGTTCCTACGGAAATAAGAGAGATATTGAAGGAGAATGCTAATGATAAAAGTACCCTTGCTTACTTTATAGCAAATGACTCAGAGTTGGGCAAAAATTTCGTAGAGAATATAGATAAAAATAGGGATATTACATGTAGAGATTATCTTTATTTCATTGTTCAAGGCTTTAGGTGGTCATCAGCCCTTCAATACAACATGATTGTAAAAAGAGGAACAGATCTTGGCATACCTGCGACTTGGGTTACCTATAGCTTCCTTTATGGCTGGAGGTTTGGCGTCAATGAGCAACCACAGTTGGGAGTGCCTGCTCAGGCGCAATTCACTATGAACATGATTATGGCCTACATGTTTCGTAATGAACTTTCTACTGCTCTAAAACCGATAGACCAAACATATACCACTTCACAGAGAGCAGAAAATTACTTAAACGCTAATGTTAGATCTGTTGGTAGCATGAGTAAGGCGATGGAGTTTTACCAGTGGTCAAAACTTGTGCCTTATATGCAGGGTGTCTGCCTTTATATCTTATCAGCAGCCTATCCTCTGGCGTGTTTATTAATGCTTATTCCTGGTTGGCATAAAGCTTTTATTACATGGATCGGGTTTTATACTTGGGCCAAGTCTTGGGATGCTGGATTTGCGATCATTGGTAGCCTCGATAATAATATTTGGGGAATGTTGGGGAACGGTGATGATGCAGCATATATTAATGAAAAGCTTTATCGGCTGAGAGATTATGGTACTATGGGTATTCTCGAAGGAGAAACAGCTCATATATCAGAGAATGAGAGTTGTGATTATGCATTTAGTGTCAATGCACTAATTAATTGTATTACACCGTATCCTCATTCTGTAGGTGGTAAACAATCGTATGACAATGCTTACAAAACATTCGATCAAGCTGTCCTTTTAGCAAATAATCTTCAGCACGACATTGCAAACGGTTACTACATTTATTTAATGTCGGCCCTCTATTTTGCAGTCCCTGCTGTTACGGGACAACTATTCCTTGGCGCAAAAGCTGGTATGGCTTCCCTTGCAACACAAGGTATTGGATCTGTTGCTGGAGAGCTAGGTCGTGCAGCTGGGTCTGGTTATTCTGGTGAAATCTCAAATAGAGGTACACAGGGAATGTCTGTTTCTGGTCAGGAAGCTTTTGCGAAGTCAATGCGACAGGACGGCTTAGCGTTGCAGGCGCTTGGCTATGAAAACGAGTCGATGCAAGAGGGCATGCGCGGAAATGAATATGGTCTTATTGGCTCAATGGTTGATTACGCAGGCAGGAGATTAGGGCACGATTTAGGTGCGGCCAATAGTGCTATAGGTGCAGTGAATGATGCTGCAAATAAGTTTCCTGGTTTTCATTTTGCTGACGGTGGTAATTATGCCAAGGAGCAAGCTGACAAAATAAAAAGGGCTACAGGGTTGAGGGATGGAGCAGCGGGGTTCTCTATTTTAGCATCGTTTGGGATGGCAGGTGTTGGAGTTGTTAAAGGCAACAAGTCTGGTCAGTTGGCAGCTGTTGGCGCAATGTATAAAGAAAAAGGGCAGAAGGCACAGGCTTTAAGCGCTTATAAACGAGGTCAGGCTGGTAGGTATCAAGAAGCAGCACAACAAAGGGCGGCTGAAGCACAGTGGAAAGCACAGCGTAGGTTAGGTAATCAGATAGCAGGTTCAACTGCTGCGGTTGGTGTTCTTGCTGGTTCTTTTAATGCTGGTGCTAAGCCAACTTCAATGAACGGTATGATTGGTCTTGGGTATATGGATAACAATAAGGATCAATCAGTTGGCTATGGACTTAATTATGGAGGGCTTTCTCTTCAGGGAGAGAGCGGCTATGGTAATTTTGGTACTAGTGGGGATATTAGTGGTGGAGATTGGGGTAAGACAGCCCAGCAAGATGCAACGGCTTTTAATGCTTTCCCGAATGATTATGGTTCAGATAATAACCGTTCGACTTGGGGGGCGGGTGTGTATGGTAGTAAAGTTGCTGCAAGTAGTTTTATTCCTCATGACCTAACAATAGCTGATCGATACAGTAAAGGTGATTATGATGGAATAGCTCAAATAATATCAGCAAGTGGTCAGCCAGTTACACCAGAAACTGTTGCACTTACGTTACAAGAAAATGGTGTATCTATGCCTGATCAGGGTCCTGTAAATAATATCGTGGCTAGAGCCTTCTCTATGCGTGAAGGGGATTGATATGAAGAGATATTTGTATCAATTGTTCATAGCGATATTCCTTTCAACACTGTGTGCGATTAGTGCTAATGCTCAGATATTACCTTGGGCAACTAGGGGAGATGATGTTGAGGTTCAACAACTAGATATAGGAGATGATGCTAATGTCGGCCCTGGTAACGCTGATTATATGAAAGGTGAGACAATCTGTCGAACCTCAGTAATGAATGAAATCACTGCAGCATTTAACACGCAGGGTTATTGGTTATTAGATTTTATTGTTGATTCATTTGCAAATGGCTTAGGGGGGTGGGGAGCGTTACTTTACGCCTGTATCGTCTTTGGTGGTATTATCATGATGGCGATGGGGCAGCCTCCTAGGATGTATCTTTGGTTCTTGTTAGGACCGTTAATTTATAACTGGGCGCTTTTTACAAATGTTACTGAGAGTACCCCTAAAAGAAATGTTAAAGGGGTTTGTTGGTATATTGGTGGGAAAAAACTTTCACAGGAAAGGGTTTGGAGATTAGCTGAAGCAGGAATGGTTAACAGTCCAGCCTATAAAAAGGGATGGATGGGTGGTTATACCGTTAAAGGGGCGGATGGTAATGGCGGTCCTAATAAAGGTGTTACACATCTTCCAGCCCTATTTTTGTTTATAGACGAAGTTATTAGTGAACCGATTGCCTGGATCGTTGAGGTATCTGGTATTAAGTCACAACTTCAAAATAAAAGCACAGGTAATACGGAGGTTCTTGTATCTCCTCCTCCATTTAAGGCGGAAACAATTTTGCATACTGTTAAGAACTCACCGAGTTGGTATGTTCTAGGTAATACCAGATGGCAGGAGTTGGTGGATATTACGGATGCTTCTCTTGAAGGAAATGATGATTTGAGAGAAGCGTTGATCGGATTTATGTCTGGTGAATGTGGAACCGTTATTCGAGAAAATATTCACAAGAATAAGTATCTTACTGCTGGTGCGAGGAAAGCTGGTGGAGCACTACCTGAGCATGTGTTTAAGGATATCAATAAATTAGGGAAGAACCTTGACGGAGCAATAGTTCCTATCCCAACAGTGCTGCGTGATATAATGAAGAAAGCTGATAGGGAATATACGTTGGGAAACTTCCTACGCAGTCAAGCATTCATTTCAGGTTTGGTGGCTAATCAAACGAGATTAAGAAATTTCACCTGTGCTCAGTATTTATACACGATAATTCAAGGCTTTAGATGGGCATCGGCACTTCAATACAATATGCTTGTAAAACGTGGCACTGATATGGGTATCCCTGCAACTTGGGTTACCTATAATTTATTGTATGGATGGAAATTCGATCCTAAAAATCCTCCAACTCAAATGTCAGCAGAAGAACAAGCAAATTTTGTTATCAACATGATTTTAGCCTATATGCTGCGTAATGAGCTTTCAACAGCAAAAAAACCGGTTAATCAACAGTATTTAACAAGTACAAGATTAAAGAAGTATGTTGATCAAAATGCTAGAACAATAGGATCCACCAGTAAATACGGTGAATTTTATCAGTGGGCAAAACTGGTTCCGTATATGCAGGGAATGTGTCTTTACCTTTTAGCTGCAGGATATCCGCTAGCTTGTTTATTAATGTTGATTCCTGGCTGGCATAAAGCACTGCTTACTTGGATATGTTTTTATGCTTGGGCAAAGTCTTGGGATGCAGGTTTTGCGATCATTGGCGCACTTGATAAAAATATTTGGGGTATGCTTGGTAATAATGCTGATGCTGCGTTAATAAATTCCAGAATCTATTCTATGAAAGATTATGGCGCTCTAATGACTAGGGATGGTGATGTAAGTAAAACACTCCCCGCAGGAATTAAGAAAGGAAGCTGTGAATTAGCAAATGACTACGCAATGATAGGCTGTATTAGACCTGAAGTGATTGATAATCCATCAACCGCAGGATCAAGTGATGCGGGACAAAGTTATGATAGTGTGTATAAGATTTTTGAGCAGGGACTAATCCTAGCAAGTAATTTACAACACGATATTGCCAATAGCTATTACATCTATTTAATGTCAGCACTTTATTTTGCAGTGCCTGCTGTAACCGGACAGATCTTTCTTGCTGCAAGGGCAGGGATAGCTTCACTTGCAACTGAAAGCCTTACCTCCGCTGCTGGTGATGCAGGAAAAGCCGTAGGTTCTGCATTTACGTCAGAGTGGCAAAACAGAATGATTCACGCTCAATCTGTGGCAGCACAGGAAGCGTATGCAAGGATGATGCGAGAAGAACAATCTCATGCAAGAACGGCACTTGATGCACAAAACAAAGAGATGATGCAAAGAATCGGATCCATGAATGAAGGCTTGACACAAGATCAGGTTGGCTCAACGAGTGGTAGGCATCAGGCAGTGCAGGAGTCATTTGCAGCGGCTACAAAAGGTTTTATAGAATCACTTAATAAGTTAACTGGAAATAAATGGACAGGTGATGGAGATGGGGATCTGTCTGATGAAGGAGGTGGTCCTAGCTCAGGCGGCGGTGGCGGATCAGGTGGTACTCATGGGAAGGTTGAACCACACAAAATTGGGAAGGCGGCCTACGCTAAAGATGCAGGTACCTTAGGATCTATCTATCTCTCTACAACGTTGGCAGCTGCGGATGTAGTTTATGAAAATATGTATGGTCGAATGGATGCCATTGCGGCCCAATACGCTGACAGATCGCAAACCCTGTCCGCTCAAAGTCAGTACCAAAGTGGGTTAGCAGGAAGGTACGGAGATGCTGCAAAGCAACAGATGGAAGAAGCGATGTGGCGTGAAAAACGTACCCTCGGTAATCAAATGGTTGGTATTGGTTCAGCTATGGGTGTTTTTGCTGGTGAGTTTAAGCCAGGTCCAAAACCAACCAACCTGAACGGTATGATAGGATTGGGGTACTTGGATAAAGGAAGAGTAGGTGAAGATGGTAAACACAAGGTAGATGACAACGGCTACTCATTCTTAAATTATGGCTACACACGAGAACAGGTTGATAGTGGTAAGGTTGGTACAATCGATAGTGGTAAGTGGGGAAATGTAGCTGCAGGCTATGTGACAAATCCAGATGGCACACCTGTTTACCATGAAAAAATGGGAAGCTTCGAGACGAGATATGGTCTTAAGGTTAAAGAGAGTAACATTATTGATGCACCATCGAAATATGAGTTAAAGGAAGGTGCTAACACCGATCACTATTGGGCTAGTGCGTGGAATGCGCAGCAAGCTGCATTGACGATGAGTACAAATCAAAATGGTGCTGTTGTTGAAAGAGATTCAGAGTTTATGCAAGAATTGAAAGCCCATGTTGGAGAGGACATTGTAAACGATCCATATAAAGTGATCCAAAATCTTGTTAAAGAAGAGGATAGTCCGCCACCTCCAAGCTCAACACCGCAACCGTCGAGTGTAGAAAGCATAAATAGTGGTAGTAGTAGTAGTAATAATAATTTTTCTCAGGTACAAGAATCTCACAGTCAGTCATTTGCTCAAAATCAGTCACACGATGATCTACTTAAAGATGCGGCTGATTACAAAGAATTGCAAGATGAACATGACAGGAGAAGAAAGGCTGAAGCCAAAAGGCAATCTGAGGCCATGTTTGCCAATAACAATACCAAGAAAAAGAAAGGATCTTGGTTTGGAATCGGCAACAAAGATGATGATGACGAGCTTGTATAGTGTCTTAATCAGCCTAAGTTTGAGTTGGGGGCACCCCAGTTCAGTTTGTTACGCAGCAGCTTAAAGTAACCTTCTTTAGGAGCTTTAACTAATTTAACGGGGGTTGAACTGCCAGAGATCTCTATTATGTCGTTTGCTTTCAATTCAATGGTGACCTGTCCATCTGCAGAAAGGGTTAAATTAGCATCTTCTGGAACCACAAGCGAAAGGCTACTGCTAAACGGTAAAACTAACGGTCTGCTAGTTAAGGAGTGCGGACAAAGCGGAGTTAAAAGAATTGCTTCAAGCGATGGGTGAACAATTGCGCCACCTGCCGAAAGAGAATATGCGGTAGAACCAGTTGGGGTCGCAAAAATTACACCGTCACCTCTCGTACTTAAGAACGGCTCATCTGCAAGTGAAATATCGAGATCGACAAGACGAGATCCGGCGCTCTTTTGGATAACAACATCGTTCAGCACCTTTGATGATATTAGCTCCGCTTCGGCGCGGGTTACTTTGTATGAAAGGGTATTTCGACTTTCTATGGTCGCAGTACTGGATAAGATAGATTCAAGACAAGTTATAAGATCTTCAGAGGCAACTTCTGTTAAAAAACAAAGCCTTCCAAAATTTACAGCAACAAAAATTGGCCCTGTAGGAGTTGCGTAGCGGGCAGCACTAAGTAAGGTACCATCTCCGCCAAGTGTGATAACGATATCAGATCCTTCAACTAATTCTTTGGTTTGAAGGTGTGGCAGCGAGAGGGTGTTAAGCGCATCCTCGTCAAGTAAAATAGATAGCTTATGGCTGTCTGCCCAGCTTACGATCTGCTTCGCTAGAGGAAGAAGTTCTTTTGAATTTGATTTTACAATAAGTCCAATCTTCATAAGTTAGATTTTAGCTGTAAGTCTTAACAACAGCAACATTCGTGTCTGGGGAATGAAAAAAAGAGATATGGAGCTGAAGGGGCTCGAACCCTTGACCCTCGGCTTGCAAAGCCGATGCTCTCCCAGCTGAGCTACAACCCCATATTTTCGAAGTGGTGGGTCAGGGTAGAGTTGAACTACCGACCCCATGCTTATCAGGCATGTACTCTAACCAACTGAGCTACTGACCCACTTCAGTGTCGCTAAAGATACCAGTTATGCCTAAAGTGTCAAGAGTTAGAGGGGGAATTTTTTTGGATATGCGCTACATAGTTGTCGCACCGTCCTGGACTGTAGTCGCACCGTCTTGGACTGTTGTCGCAGCGACTTTCCAAGTATCGAATAATGATGAATTTTCGAAGTTTCCATAGTCACACCCACCACCCGCTGACAGCTTCCCGACCGCCGCCTAATGTCACTCACTTTTTTTCGATAAGTAGAAGAAATATTACAATAATATTGATAAATTATAATTTCAAAATTTATCTAAACGCGATTATTTATCACATTCAGAGATGTTGTAGCAGATGTCCCGAAGGGACATATCGAGT
>JAEEGL016405276.1_pt1 | contig 18546 bp, 15 predicted proteins | sample 9134231 | NCBI WGS metagenome assembly JAEEGL01 (sample SAMN16246548, study PRJNA631951) | gut metagenome | biome: gut microbiome; feature: rumen; material: fiber-attached | host: Bos | place: Iran: Karaj | collected 2018-10 | reverse complement strand
GTTTGTCCTTACTATTCCTAAATCATCATATAATTCTTTATATATATTTTTAAGCGATGGTGGCATAGTTATCCCCTCGTTTACCGAAAAACATAAGCCATTTGCTTCACCTACACCATGATATGGATCTTGTCCTAGAATAACTACCTTTGTATCCTTATATGGTGTCTCTCTAAAAGCATAAAAGACACGTTTAGCCGGTGGAAAGATTATCTTACTTTGATATTCTTTCCTAACAATATCTTTTATCTTTAAAAAATAATCCTTTTTATATTCTTCTTCCAATACCTTATCCCAATCATTACCAATCATCTTAATACTCCACAGGACAACTTCCAGTAGTAGTGATAGCACTAACATTTATTTTGCCAGAAGTATAAGTAATTTTTATCTTACAACTAGCAATTGATTTATTATCTTTAGGATTAAGAATCGTATACTTTCCAATATTTTGTTCATTTGTTGATGATTTAATTGTTCCATTTCCTTTTAAATAACCATAACTAACCAAATTACCCAAGGTAACTTGATAACTACCATCAGCATTAACATTACATGTTATTCCACTATTATTACCATCAGCGTATCTGCATTCTTCATAATATAATTCACTAGCATCTTTAACATTACTTATAAGTAAATTATAATTTTTTTCCTTTGAACTCTTTATTATATTAGTAATAGCATAAGAACTAATTCCTACGACTAATGCCAGTAATACAATTGTTGCTAAAAGTTCAACTAAAGTAAAACCTTTCCTATTCATACCTTATCACCTAATATAATTATATAATAAATATCCTTTTTTTTAAAGTATTTTCCATAACAAAAGATGATTATTTATAATCATCTTATTTGCTAATTAAACATATTCTTGTACTATTGGCTGTACTATCCATTTTGATATCACCAAAATAGAATAAACTTTTATCTAAACCGCCACGAATGATATAGTCTCTATCACTTAATGCTCCCATACCATTATACCATGTATTTTTATTAGCTAAAACAACTTCTGATGTTGCTGTTCCGATAGTAGATTTACCCAAAACATATTCGCCACTAGCACCAGCCATATCATATACACCATATATATTTCTAGTTGTGGTATCCTGTCTGTTATTTCCAGCAATATATGTTCCATTAGTAGCAATACTACTGCAACCATCTCCAGCACAAACACCATATTTAGAATGTGATAAATATAATGTTGCTCCCCATTCTTGATTATTAATCATATGGCTTTCTGCCCTACTACCTAATTTATAACTGTCACTAATAGTAGTTGCAATTGTTTTATAGTTATCTAAAGTATCACCGTAATAGCCTTCAACGCCACCGACAAAACGATATATATCATTGTCTTTACTAATCTCATACTTACTAATCCAAACACCTCTTAAACTATCACCAAAAGCTGGATGAGTATAATAATTACCGTTAACTTTTTCATTATCGGTTTTATTTAAACCATTTTCAAAGACAACATCAATACCATCATCATAAGCATTATAACTATCAGTTATTTCACTTCCTACATTCCATAATTTATATCTAAATCTAGGGATCCATACAAAGTAACCTAAAACATCACTACTATCGATCACAGTACCAACATTTTGATATTTATTAGCATCGTTGACTACGACAGCATTAGCCCATTTTTGATTAGCATAACTATACCATAAATTATACTGATTACCATTATCTTTATCTGCTACAACCCATTCACCATTGTTATAGTTTACTGGCACCATATTATTATAAAGTTCAGGCTTGTTAGCACATGTTCCATCATAATTAGGTACTCTCTCATATTTCTTTTTAGCACCACTATAAAGGGCAATAAATACTTTCATGTTCATCTTGCTATTTACTATATCACTTTGATCAATCAATTCACAAGTCTCTAAATCATCACAAGATTCACTAATCCAAAATATTAGTACATAATTATCATAATCTTTATCATATCTTGGTAAATTTTCTTGAATTGTTGTAAGTCTCATACTATCGCTAAGTACGGCTCCATCAAAAAGTGGATCTAAACTACCATTAGATATTAATTTTCCATTTTTATATAAATTCCATTTCGTATACTTATTTAATAATGAACAATCGATATCCATCTCATTTAGCATTACATCATATATTAATTTATCATCATTATTATTTCTTACACCTTTAACCGAAAAAGCTAAACGAATAACATTCTCAGTTGTACCATAATTTACTAGACTATCATCCATTGGCTCAATGTCACTAATCGTAACATAACTATCTCCTACATAATCAAGATTATATTCATCGGTAGTAATTAACGTCGCCGATCTATTATCAAGAAGTTTACTTGTTGCAAAAGTAATGCCAATTATTCCTAAAGCAATAATCAAAAGTTCAAAAAGAATAACTAAAATATTTTTATTTTTAAAAGAATCTTTCATTTTAACATTCTCCTCTAACCCAATTATAGTATAAAAGCCTAATTAAAACAAGCAAAAAGAAAGCGTTTTCTAAATTAAACGCTCTCTTGACACTTTTCTAATATTTTCGTTCTAATCTTCTAACATCATCTGGTGAAATAATTATTTCTTCAGGATTGATTTTTTTAAGTACTTTATAAGCATATGGTTTATCTAAAGCATCCGATAAAATTAGTCTTAATCCCTCTTTTACTTCCGCATCAACCTGAAGTAATTCAACCATTTCTTTATAATAATCAACCTCATTATGCTTCCAGAAAATAGGACCAGGAATAAAATATTGCAAAGCCATCATCGTAAAGACAAATTTATCATTATCTATACCATTTATTTCTTTTCCGTAAGTGTATTCAAACTTTTTACTTCTAGTGGGAATTAAATCATAATCATAATCTCCATACTTATAGTTATCCGTATCAATAAATTTAACTTCGCCACATTTATTAATCATGATATTTCCATCACGAATATCTCCAATAATAATTCCTTTTTTATGAATTCTCTCTATTGCCCTATCAGCCATTATCAGATATTCAAGTCTCTTTTTCATATCTCTTAATTGATCCAGTTTACTAAAATCACTGCATTTATCCATCGGTTTTACTAGTTCCATAAAATATCCCTCTTTTTTTAAATCAAGATACCCTACTAAACCTTGTGGAAAGCAAAAAGACTTATCCTTAATTCTTGCTAATTCTTCAATTTTTTTAAACTTGTTTTTTAATTTTTCTCTATCCTCAAAAAAATCGAATACTTTAAAAGCTCTTTTATCATTATATCTATGTATAGATCCTTCTTCACCATACCCAATTTGTGGATATTTTTTAAATCTTTGATTATCATCGATTACCATAATTGGTAAACTAGTATGATAGATACTATCTTTTATGTAAGTCACACTACCATCCCCAATCGGCCGAGTATTATATCATAGTATTTAAAAAAAAACAAATTAAAAGAGAAAATTAAAATTTAATTCTCTCTTCAATATACTTGACTATTTCATCTAGTTTTAAAGTTATTTGTTTCATCGTATCTCTATCCCTAATGGTTACTGTGCCATTATTGATTGTTTCATCATCAATTGTTATTACAAAAGGTGTTCCAATTGCATCTTGGCGACGATATCTTTTACCGATAGATCCCGTTTCATCATAACTAGTCATAAAGTGTTTATTTAGTTCCTCGTATATTTCCATTGCTTTTTCACTATGATACTTCTTAACTAGTGGAAGTACAGCACACTTATATGGTGCTAAATATGGATGAAATCTCATTACTTCACGAGTATCGTTCTCTAGTTCTTCCTTGCAATAAGCATTAAATAAAACTGCTAAAACCGTTCTATCAAGGCCATATGTAGATTCGACAATATATGGAATGAATTTTTCATTTGTATCTGGATCAATATATTCTTGTCTTTCACCTGAATACTCTTGATGACGAGTTAAATCATAGTTGGTTCTATTATGTGTTCCGTTGATTTCCCCCCAACCAAATGGGAATAAATATTCAATATCACAAGCTGCTTTGGCATAGAATACTAATTTTTCATGGTCATGATATCTTAGTTTTTCTTCCGGTAACCCTAAATCCATATAGAATTTCTTACCATATTCTTTGAAATACTCATATAATTTCATATCATCCCCTTCTTTGCAGAAAGTTTGATATTCCATTTGTTCAAATTCGATTGTTCTAAAAGTAAAATTACCCGGTGTTATTTCATTTCTAAATGCCTTACCAATTTGGCCAATACTAAAAGGTAGTTTTGCTCTCATAGACCTTTGTACATTAAGAAAATTAACATATTCTCCCTGTGCATTTTCTGGTCTTAAATAAACAATACTTTTATTATCTTTAGTGACACCTCGATATGTTTGAAACATTAAATTAAATTCTCTAATATCCGTAAAATTGCTTTTACCACATTTTGGACAAGGTACTTTATTATCTTTTAGATATTTTACCATTTCTTCTTCCGTCATCCCGTCAGCAATCGTTGATTTTGTATAATCATTAATTAAATTATCGACTCTATGTCTAGTTTTACATTCCTTGCAGTCAACTAGTGGATCAGCAAAACCAGCTACGTGTCCTGAAGCTTCCCATACTTTTGGATGCATTAAAATATCAGCATCTAATTCATAGGCATTCTTTCTTTCTTGAATAAATCTTTTTCTCCATGCATCCTTAATATTGTTTTTAAGTCTACTTCCAAGTGGACCATAATCCCACGTATTAGCAAGCCCACCATATATTTCACTTCCTTGAAATATAAAGCCATATTGCTTACAGTAATTAACCATTTCTTGCATTGTAATTTCTTTCATTTTTTTTCCTCCTTAACTCTTTATCATTACTTTATCATCACTAATAAGTGCTAGATATTCATAAAACATTTCTGCTAATTCGCTTAATTTTTGAGTATCACTAAATCCTACATCATTATATAATTTAATAATATTTTTAGTGTCATTTATTCTAAAACAATTTATGTATTTGATTAGTATTTCACGCCATTCATCTTCTTCATGAATTACTAATTTACCATCTTCCAATCTAAAATTATATATTAAATTAAACTTATCAAAATTACTATGAATATAACTATCAAAGAAACTATCCAAAAGTAAATCGAAATCTTCATTAAAAACGAAATCTCCATTATATAATGTTGCAAGACTTTGCAAAAATATTGCCCGGCACTTAATCATTTTGCTAATATTTCTCATTTTTTCCCCCTATTAAAGAAAAAATCCCCGAAATTATAAAGACGATTACATAACCGCGGTTCCACTTTATTTATTCCGAAGAATCTCTCAAAAACACATTGCTGATAGGTTTCCAAGCCCGTCATCGCATTCATAAATCTAATAAAATTATAACACTACTTTTTATTTAAAGCAAGTATTAACGTAATATGTTTAAACTTCATATAGACTTTAAATTTACTTTTGATTATATACTACTAACCTATGTTGTGCTCTTGTGATAGCTACATAATATAAGTATTTTTCTCTATCTGTATATCTATTGTTTTTATCTGTATAAATAATTACACTATCAAACTCTAGCCCCTTTGCCATATATACCGGTACCACTATTAAATCACGATTAAATTTTTTACTATTATTATCAATTTTAGATATTCCAGTATCTTTTAAAAGATTATATATTTTATCACATTCCGATTGATTTTTAGTAATAATTGCCAGGCTTTTACCAGTACCTCTTTTTATATCTTCACGCAATTGATTATTTAAGTCATTTTCTTCTTTTATAATTACTGGCATACTTTCATTTCTTCTTACAGCACTTATATGATTTAGTCCTAATACTTTATTACTATAATTAATTATTTCTTCTGTAGAACGATATGTTTTAGTAAGTTCTATATATTTGGCATCATCTAATATTTTACACAAATCTTCTAAACTATCATATTTATAGTACGGATTAATTGTTTGATTGATATCTCCAAGAATTGTAAAAGATGCATTTTTAAATATTTTACTAATTAGTTTAATTTGTCCCATTGAATAATCTTGAGCTTCATCAATAACAATTTCTTTAACCCAAGTATTGTAATTATATCCATATAATTTACATTTCATATAAGCGTATAAACATGCATCATCATAATTAAGTAACTTTCGATTATTTTTAATATCACTAATATCTCTTTTTAATAAACTATCTTCGCTTTTAAAAAAGTCAACATAAATATCAATTAACTTTAATTTAATATTTAATCTTTCATATAATTCACTTAAAATTTTCTTTGATTTCCCCAAACTCCCTTTAAAATTAACTTCGCTAATTTTATCAGCCATAAAATTTAGTCTTTCACTTATTGAAAATTTACTATATCTATCTTTTAACATTAGATTAAGCTCATCTACCGTATAACTATAATCTCTAGTAAATAAATCATCTACAAATCTAAGTTTCTTTGTCAATTTATCAATATATCTATCAATATCTTCATATACCCTATCACTTTGTTTATATTTAATAAATTCATAATCTTCTCTGTCTGTATAACTTCTTTCAATAAAAGCGGTAAATGTTTCTACTTTCTCGAATTCTTTAATTTCCATATCAAGAAAATCATTTATTGTTGTCTGCATTGTGTTCTCTTCCCCAAGTTCTGGCAAAACATTTGAAATATATTCAGAAAATATTTTATTTGGAGAAAAGATTAAAACGTTATTTGATTTTAAATTAGGAATTTTATATAAAAGAAAGGCAATACGATGTAAGGCAACACTTGTCTTTCCAGATCCTGCAATTCCCTCTACGATTAGATTCTTATCTTCGGTATTACGGATTACTTTATTTTGTTCTGCTTGAATTGTATCGACAATATTTTTCATTTTATCTGTTGATTCACTAGCTAATACTTCTTGTAATAATTCATCATCGATATTAATATTATTATCAAAAACATGAATTAGTTTACCATCTTTAATCGTATATTGTCTTTTCTTAGTAATTTCACCATATATTCTTCCCATTGGAGCTAAATAATTAGCTTTTCCCACTTCAAAGTCATAAAACAAATTACAAATTGGACTTCGCCAATCATGGACATAGTAGTTGTTTTTATCATCGATAACATGAGTAATTCCAATATAAACATCATCAGTGTTGTTATCCGATTTGAAAATTACTCTTCCAAAATATGGCTTATTTTGTACTTTAAATAATTTTTGTAAATATTCCCCCTTATTCATCATCATTCTAATTTCTAAATCATTATCAGACATCATTGTCTTAAGTTCTGCCCCGTCCATATCGGCTCTACTATCCCACATGAACTTTTTAAATTCTAATACTTTTTCATCCCGATCATATAATTCTTGTCCTAATACGCTAATCTTACTACGAATAAGTTTAATTGTATCTTCTAGTCGTTTTTCTTCGAGTGTTATTTCTTCCTTTGCTAATTCCAAAATATACCTCCCATACAACGCAAAAAAACGCTTCTTTTCTTGAAAAAAACGTATTCACATCAAACAAAAATCACTGCAGTCCCATTAAATATAACATAATCATTTATAAAATGTCAAGAAAAAAAGGACACAACTTTTCAATTTATAAATATTACGTCAAACAAAATGAATCGTTAATTACGATTCAATTTTTCTTTAATTGTATTACTAAATTTTTCTCTTTTTTTATCAAAATTACTTTTTAATTTTTTAATTTTAAGTTTAGCATTTGGGAATGAACTTATAAGTCTACGCATAAGCGGAGATGATTTCTTCAAATATTCTAGTACTCTTTTGTTGATTTCTTCTGTATCATCTTTAAACCTACTCCAATCGATATCATTAATTCTAGTAATTACCGAAAATGAAATAATAATATCAACTAAGAAAATGGTCATTAAAATAAGTGCAATAATAATAACAATATTACTTGGTACTTTGTCTAATAATCCTGTTAAAAATGGATTTACAACATACATTACCAAAGTAGCGCCTAACCCAAATGGAATCGTCGTTTCCAAACAAATTCTACCATTTAAATTAAGTTTTCTATCACTATAATCCCACCATCTAGCATTAAACCATTTTTCCATAACATAACTAGTTAAATATTCTAGTGTCATACATAAAACACTAGCTAAAACAAAGAGTGCCAAAATACTATCCTTATAATCCTTTAGTAAAAATATTATAAGTAATACCCCAACTCCATATATTGGACAATATGGCCCAATATAAAAACCTCTATTAACCAGTTTCTTAGTAGTAAAATAAATATCTAAAACATCGATAATCCATCCAATAAATGAATAGATCATAAACATTATAAACCAATAACTTATATTATACATACTTATTTCTCTTTCTGCATTTTATATGCCTTTAAAACATTCTCACCAAGCATTGCCACCGTCATAGGACCAACTCCGCCTGGTACGGGAGTAATATATGAAGTTTTCTCTTTAACGTTATCAAAATCAACGTCACCACATAACCCATTATCTAGTCTATTGATTCCAACATCAATTACGACTGTACCATCACTTACCATATCACTAGTAATCATTTTAGGTTTGCCAACACAAACAATTAAGATATCAGCCATTTTAGTATGCTTAGCTAAATCTTTTGTTTTAGAGTGACACAAAGTTACCGTTGCACCGGCATTGGTAAGCATTACACTCATTGGTTTACCAACCAAATTACTTCTTCCAACGATAACAGCATGACTACCCTCTACCTGAATATTATATCTTTTTAGTATTTCCATTACCCCATATGGTGTACATGAAAATAACGCATCTTTCCCATGAAATAGTTTACCAGCATTCACATCACTTAACCCATCGACGTCTTTCTCTGGAACAACAGCATTCTGAATTTTATTGGTATCGATATGCTCTGGTATTGGCATTTGGACAAGTATTCCGTGCACACTCTTATCTTTATTTAATTTATCAATTTTTTTAAGTAATTCAGCTTCACTAACATCCTCATCTAGTTTTAAATGTGTATATCCATAACCAACATATTCCGCCATTTTCGCTTTTTGTTTAATATAGACATTACTAGCGGGATTATCCCCAACTTGAATAACTACAAAATTAGGTTTTTCTATTAATTTACTGACTTCTTCTTTTAACTCATCTAAGATTTCAGTTTTTATTTTTTTCCCATCTAAAATTACCATTACTTATCACCCTTTTCAAGTTCACGGTAAGCAACTTTACCTACTAATGTCTTTGGTAATTCACGCCTATATTCATATTCATATGGCCATGAATATCTTACCAAATTATCTTCACAATATTTTTTTATCTCACGACGAATATTATTATTATCGGCTATTCCATCTTTTAAAACAATATACGCTTTTGCTACTTGTTTTTTATATGGATGTGGTATCCCAACAACGACACAATCAGATACATATTTATTACCTTTAATGATACTTTCAATATAACTTGGATAAATATTATATCCAGATGACACAATCATCCTCTTTAGTCTTTGCTTATAATAAACAAAGCCATCCTCGTCCATACAGCCAATATCGCCTGTATGAAGCCAAACAAGTCCATCTTTATGTTTTACTTTAACCTTAGCAGTTTCCTTTTCGTTGTTCAAGTATCCCATCATTACCGTTGGCCCACTAACACAAATTTCTCCATCTTCCATATATTTTGCTTCCTCAGTTGTTCCAACTTTAACAATCTTAAAAGCCATATCAGGAAGTGGTACCCCAATGGAATTATCACGATATTCATCCTTAGGATTTAAAACACAAGCCCCACTACATTCAGTAAGTCCATAACCGCATCTAAGCTCTGTTTTAGCGCCATGTTTTTTTAAGAACAAATCGATTTCCTTTTTGAATTCTGGTGTCATAATATCGCCACCACTAACAGCACAAGTCAAGTGTGATAAATCATTTCTTTTTAATTTAGTCTTTAACAAAGCTTCATATAAAGTAGGTACCCCAATTAAGAAATTTGGATTATATTTCTTGAGTAAACTACCAAACTTTCTTGGACTAAAATCAGGTACTAATACAATCTTAATTCCAATATATAATCCCGTATGAATTGAAACCCCAAGTCCAAAACCATGAAATATTGGCAAAATTGCTAAATTGCTACCACCTGGTTTTGCTAACTTAGTACCAATGGCCATCTGTAGTTGCATTGCCAAGGCATTAAAATTTAAATTTGATAAACAAATTCCTTTAGGATCTCCAGTAGTTCCCCCACTATATAAAATGATTGCTTCATCATTAATATTCCTCTTAATGCCAGAAAAATCTTTATCTAAAATTGCCATGTCTAATAATTCTTTATAAAATATCGCTTTTTCATCTTTAACAATCTTATTTTTTCTACCAGAAAAGAACCAATACAAAGCATGACGAAAATTATTCATATCGTCAGATACTGAAGATACGATTACTTTTTCTACATTTGTTTTATTAACAATTTCTGCTATCTTATCGTAAACTAAATCAATTGTTAAAACAAATTTACTATTTGATTCTTTTAAATAAAATTCTATTTCATTTTTACTAGATAATGGATGTACCATACTACTGACAGCACCAATCATATTAACGGCATAAAATGTAATAATTGCTACCGGTGTATTAGGCATACAGATAGTTACTCTATCTCCATCTTTTACCCCAAGTTCCGTAAGTGCACTAGCAGTCTTTTTAATTTTTTCAATAAACTCACGGTATGTTACCTTTTTGCCATAATATTCATAAGCATAATATGATGGATATGTCTTAGCTGTCTTTTCTATTAATTCATAAATTGTTAAATCCGGATAATTTATTTTATTATTATTCCCATAGTATTTATACCATGGTTCTCTTTTCGTTACTTTGTAATAAAATCTACTAATTCTACCAAATAAATCTTTTAATGTTCCTATCATTTTTATTTCCTATTTTCTGGGTATTTTACCTTTTCACCAGCTGGTTTTAACATTAATTCTGGGGTTTCAAACATATATTCAATTAATTTTAATGCCTTACAGAAATAGAATCCATCGGCAATTCTTTCATCGATTGTTGCACCCATTTCCATATAGTATCTACCATTAGCTTCTTCCTTAATTTCTCCAAAAGTAATTAAAGAAGAGGCTGTTCCAAAATTAGTTAAATTATGATAAATTGCTCCTACCTTAAATGTTCCAATATTTGACAAAATAGCACTTGAATAATACAAGTTATCATCAGTAACACTCTTAGGAAGCCATCCATGACTATCTAGCCATTTCAAAGTACCAACAACTGGTACTCTTAAGAATTTTGGTAAATTGCCAAGCATATCAGCTGCCCCATTAGCATTTCCTTTACTCTCTAATTTCTTTTGTCTAATCGTATCAACTTTTTCTTTAGTTTTTCTGGAAATATCAATTAATGTATCTTCAGGATCTACCTTAATTACCATTAAAGCTTCCACTGAATTTTCTTCAAATTCGACCTTAATTGTTTGTGCAAGTTCAACTGTATTATGCATATACATTGTTCTACCAGCAATAAAACGATTCATATAAGGACGAGAATATAAAGTTTTTGCCATTATATCAACAATTCCATGATAATATGTTAAGCCTTCAATTTCTTTTTTCTTTTTATCCATGAATTTAACAAAATTAGTCATATCAATTTTGCTGTTCATATAAACTGCTGAATCACATCTATTAGGTTTAAAATCAATTAAAATATTTTGTATCCCATGAATATCTCTTACTTTCTTACCATCTCTTCTATCGCCAAATGCCATAATTAACACTTCCTTCCAATATAATAATTCTTTTTACCACGACGAATAATTATATAAGTTTCATCTAAGAAATCTTTATCACTAATCATATATTCTAAATCAGTAATTTTTTCTCCATTGATACTAACTGCATTACCAACTAAAAATTCTCTTGCTTCTCTTTTACTAGCAGCAGCTCCCATATCAATAAGTAAATCTATTATATTAATTTGAGTAGTTACTTCCTTAACTTCATAATCTTTAAATAATTCTAGAATCTCCATTTTATTTAAATTAGTAAATTTACCTGTAAATAAAGCTTCACTCATCATTACCGCTTTTTCATAACTATCTTCACCATGCAAGTCCGTAATAATTTCTCTTGCTAATGCTCTATGAGCTTCTCTTAATTCTGGATGTAAAGTATTCTTTTGTTCTAATTCTTCAATTTCTTCCTTAGATAAGAATGTTAACATCTTTAAGTAACTAATGATCATACTGTCTTCAAGATTAATTAAGTATTGATATAATTCATAACTACTTGTCTTGTTTTTATCAAGCCATAAAGCATTTCCTTCAGTTTTCCCAAACTTAACACCATTTGAGTCAGTTACCAAAGGCATTACCATTCCGTATACTTCTTTGCCAAGTTTCTTTCTAATAAGTTCAATACCTGAAGTAATATTGCCCCATTGATCAGACCCAGCTACTTGTAATGTACAATTTCTTGTTTCATATAAATGCATAAAATCTAACGCTTGAAGTATCATATAAGAAAATTCAGCATAAGTAATTCCTGTTTCCATTCTACTTCTTACTTTATCCTTAGCAAGCATATATCCAACATTAAAATATTTTCCATAATCACGAAGAAAATCAATTACATTAATATCCTTTGTCCAATCATAGTTATTAACGACTTCAAAGCCAAATATTTCCTCTGCTTGCTTCTTAAGTCCTTTAAAGTTATGTTCAACTTCTTCTTTACTAATCATTGGCCTTTCAGCTGTTGGCTTTGGGTCCCCAATAAGGCCTGTTGCTCCACCCACTAAAAGTATTGGCTTATGTCCGTATTTAGCAAGCCTTCTACTAATTAAAAATGATGAATAGTGTCCAATATGCATTGAATCAGCTGTTGGATCTGTTCCAATATAGAAAGTTAATTTTTCATTATTTAACTTATCTATTAATGCTGGATCACTAATATCTTGTATAAGCCCTCTCCATTTTAAATCTTCATAACATGTCACAAAAATCATTCCTCTCTTAAAGAAAAAGATGATACCTCTCCAAAGGAGTCAATTGCTGACGGTACCATCCTTCTATTTACTTACTTAGATAACGGTTTTACCCGCATTAGCTAAAAATATGTATTTCATTATTACTAACATATAGTTTCGCACCATCCAACTACTCTCTTAAATATTATATAATAACTACTGCTTTATTTTTAATACTAATTATTCATAACAAGATAATTATATCATTATTTTAGTTAATTATCAATTAATTTTTCATTTTTTTCCTTCGCTATTTCTTTTACTGATTTACCAGGCGTCGGTAAATCTTCAGGCATTGTTCCACCAAGTTTCTTTATGGCTTCACGAATGGTCTTACCAACTATATAATGCGTATCGCTTGCTATGTTTTCATCTCTTTCTTTTTGCCTTTTTAATAGTTCTTCGGTTTGAGTAATTCTAAAAACATTAGCACCAAGTTCAGCACTACCCATATTATCCAAAATATCTTCACGATATCTTAGGCCTTTTCTTTTAGCAATGTCATCAGCAGTTTCACCGTTATACAGTCCCCTATATCCAGCATTTGTAAATCGATCAAAATCTTTAACCCCTTTATCTTTGGCTATTCCATATAATATGCGATTACCATCTTTAGTTTGACGTCTGCGATATAATCTTTTCTCATCTTCAGATAGTTTATTAAATTCTATCTCGGTAAGTTCCATTTTTCTAGTTTGCACTGCAAAATAAGTTTGACCTAAGGCCACTGCTTCATATTTGGGATTGGCATTTTGAACTATTAAATAGCAGGCATATCTTGATAGTTTATAATCAATAATAATTTTCGATGATACTCCAGTTTTGACTATTTTGGTGTTTACACCAAAATTGGAATTAATACTATTATTACTTTGCGAACAAGCGATTTGAGCTTTTTCAATAACCGAAGAAAAATATCTCCATTCCTTATAACCAAGAACCATTTGCAATTCCCTCGCATACCAATATTCATTTCCGAATTCATCAACATGCCTAATTTCGTCAAATACTTTTTCTCTAAATTCTAATTCATTACTCATATTTACCTCCTCAATAATAATATTGTTAAAAAATATAGCTTTTTCTTTTTATGTATTAATTATTACCAAATATAAATCAAATATTACCAACAATAATACTCATAGATAACAAAAAAAATAAGGAATCATTCCTTATTTTCAATATTGTTAATTATTTCTTTTATTTTTCTAAAGCGATGATTAAGTCCCGATTTAGTAATCTTATTTCCTGTTTCATTACTAATTATTTCACTTAATTCTCCCAAACTAGCTTCCGGATATTTTAGCCTATATTCCATAACTACTTTAATTTTATCATCAACTAAATCATCGATATCATATTCTTTTAATTTATTGATATCTCTTATTTGACTACTGGCCGTTAAAAAGATTTTATCCATATTCGCTTGTTCACAATTATTAAGTCTATTAGTCATATTTTTGTGATCCCTATAAATCCTTATATCCTCAAAATACATTACTCCATTATAAGCTTTAATAATTCTTAAGAAATCACTAATCTTTTCCGCTTCTTTGACATAGACCATATATTTTTTTTCTCTTTTAATTATCTTACTATTTAGCCCACTTTCATTAAGTAATTTACTAATAAACTCGGCATATTCATTGTCATCCACTAAAAACTCTAAATGATATTTACTTGTTTTTGGATCATTGACTGAAGCCGTAACTAAAAATAGTCCCCTTAAATATGCTCTTACCAAGTCTTCATCACTATAAATATAATCGTGTGGAATATTCAAATATTTCCCATCACGCATAATTGATAAATCCTCAAGGATTTCATTAACGTGACCTTTAATTGTTAAAATATAACTAAGACCCGTACTAAAGTATTTCTTTCTAACAGTAATAATGGGGGTAATTTCATAAACATTCTTAAATAATTTAAAGATTCTTCTAGCAACACCATTATTTTCTACATAAATAGTTATTTTTTTATCGATAATGGCACTATTTCTAACAATGGCTGATAGTTCAGAAATTAGTTCTTCCCTACTAGCATCAATTCTAGTTACTTCATCTTTTATAATAGTTGAAAAACTCATAACTATTTCTCCTTAGTTAAATAAGTAAAGACCTCTAATGCCGTTTTAATATAATCATGTCTTGCTTGATTATTAACTATTTTAAGTAAATCAGCTGAAATTAACTCAACGCCCATTTTCTTAACTTCCTCTTTATCTAACATTATTTGGGCAGCTTTCTCTTCCTTATATAGTTCAAGTATCTCATCCGGTACTTTTTTCTTATTAGCTAAAACTACATCGATAAAATTCTTACCAACATATTTATTAACTTGTTTAACACAATCAGATACATTATAGTCATCGGTCTCTCCATGTTCTGACATGATATTACAAATATACATTTTCTTAGCTTTTGTATTCATCAATGCCTTTTTCATTTCTCTAGGTAATAAATTAGGAATAACACTCGTATATAAACTACCAATACCAACAATAATTAAATCAGCTTCTTTTACTGCCTCTAATACTTCTGGAGTAACTCTTACCCTGTTTTTATATTCAATTTTCTTAATATGTTTACCAGCTTTAGTAATCTTGCTCTCTCCTTCGATAGTTTTACCATCAGTCGTATGAGCAACCAAAATTGCTTTATCTTCCGTTATTGGTAATACCTTACCTTTAATATTAAAGATTTTAGATAATGCTTCCAAAGACTGTGTTAAACTACCAGTTATGTTATACATTGCCGTAAGCATTAAATTACCAAAAGCATGCTTGTCTAAATCGCTATATGTATTAAATCTATATTGAAGTAAATCCTCTACCAAAGGTTCTACTTCAGATAAAGACACGAGTACATTACGTAAATCTCCCACAGCTGGAATATCAAACTCTTTCCTAAGCCTTCCGCTACTTGCTCCATCATCAGCCACAGTAACAATCGCTGTAATATTCATTGGGAATAATTTTAAACCTCTAAGTAAAGTAGATAGCCCTGTACCGCCACCAATAACCACAACATTTTTCATAATAATTCATCTCCTTAATAATTAAATATATTTTATCATACTTTATTAAAGAAATAAACACTATTTCATTTCTTTAACGTCATCATCAAGATATTTATATTTTAAAGCATTCTCTGTTGATATAACACTTCTTCCTAAAGCATTTTCTAAATCTTTCCTTGTATTTTTTGCTATTTTACCACCAGCTTTAGCCATCACGATATTTTCATCCATCCCAACAGGCTTCTTACTACGAATTAATTCTCTTGTAGCTAGTTCCCCTAAATCTGTCAAAGCAACCTCAATATCCGTCATATTATCTCTCAAATTTTCTTTTCTAATGTTTTTAATTTTCTTATACTCTCCTGCTGTATTTCCTGACCATTCTTTATATATTTCATTAGTTAAAATAGCAAATTCATAATCTTTCTTAATACCACTATTTTGCCATTCATTTGTTAGTTTCTTTCTATCAATGATAGCCTTAAATCTTAACATTATCCAGTCCAAAGAGTATCCTTTCTTTAAATAGTAATCAACCATCTTATCTATTCCTTTTGATGGATCAAATATATTATCAATTTCTTCACGGCCTAGTTTAGCTAACCAAAGCTTAAATGGTTCAGCTTTAGGACTAGGAACCGATTCTATCAATCTAAATACTCCCTCCATATCTAAAGTGTCAGTATCTCTATATTTGCCGTCTTTTGCTTTCATTTTCAACTGCACGATTTTTTCGTGCAGTTCGCTTCCCTCATTAATCAAACGTCGTTTTAAGTCACTCCAATAATTTCTTGGAATATTTACATTCGTTAAAGCTCCAATGATATCCACTACACTAAAATAGTATTCTTCTTTTTCACTATCCCAAATACTTCGAATTTCACTCCCTTCAAATAAATTTGTAATTGTTTCTAATTTTCTTTCATTCATTTTTTTTACCTCCATCTAAAAAGAACACTATCTGTGTCCCTTCATTAATAATATTCGACAAAAAAATTCATTTTACTTTTGTTTTAGATAATTTTACAAAAATTTCCCTATTTTGTGTCAAATAAAAAACTTATAAGAATCTTATAAGTTTTTAATCGTATACAAGTGGCTACACTCGCAGCCGCTCCTTCGCCACACTTACCACTTGTCTTACGCCAAGTGGATGGGGATTCAAGATATCAAGAGACGCCGGGCGAAGCGGGCTCAACTATTATTCCCCGCCATCAGCGGCGACATCGCAGAACGAGATGCCGTAGCGGTCCACAATGCAGTTCGAGCCCGCGTCATCATTGACGCGCACGCGGCCATACGAATTGGCGTGAGCGTTCAAGCCAGACACACTGCAGTCGAAGTTGGAAGAATAGTCAGTACAATTACTGCTTCCAAAGGCACTTAATAGTGTCGCTTTATTTTCATTATAGGCTCTTCCACTGTCTCCGCCTTTTAGATAATATGTGCCAGCAGTCATACCGGTGTTTGCCGAAGCCATAGTTGGTGTTACGACAAATCCTACATAGCTTTCTGATACACCGTTTGTGTATGTACTTTGTTGGCATGAAAATCCATTGCCAAACATTGATACTCCATTATTACATTCAGTTTGAGTTTGATAGAAACAATAATTATTGGTTCCGTCTGTAGCGCACCACAATGTTCCATCATCTTTTTTATGTCTTAGGAAGAATGGGTAATCAGTACTACCTCCACCAGCCGTTTTTAAGGCAGCCATTGCTAACGCTGGAGTATTGTATTCAGTTATACCATTGGGCATAGTTTGGCCTAGCCATACTGAATTCCAACCGGTTGCATTTTCATCATATAGGTTTGCTGTATAGACATATTTTATATTAGTTTGCTCAGCACTTGCGTTTATCTTGCCACTAAATGGTAAATTGTTTATGGCATTATCTACTAGATAACCATCTATCCATATAAAGATATAATAATATTTTTGATTAGTATCTATTACAAAATTATCATATATTACTTTATCAGTATTGATATCTGTGCTTTCTATATAACCTTTTGATAAAGGTACACCAGTACCAGCATTATTATCATATACGGCATACTTTAAAGGACTTCCACCAGTTTTCCAAGTACCTCCAGCACTTGTACAACTCTCACTATCGGTAGGAGTTGTTAATCTTTCTAAAGTAGCATTACTTTCACAGTAAGCATCTCCGTATCCTCGCCATCTACCACCAGCTGTTGTACAGGCTGATTCAGTTGTAATACCTGATATTGGTTCTAATGTTTTTCTATCTTGGCAATATGAACTAGCACTAGTCATTAGACTAGAACTAGTAGTACTATTGATATGTAGTTTTAATGTACCTAAGCCATTTAAACCACAACTGGCATTGACTTTTAATCCTACTCTGCCACTTAGTCCGCCACTAGGTCCAGATGATGGGAAAAGTGTTCCAGTTATATCTTGACCACTACCTTCATTATTAATATTATAATCAATATTAAAACAAGTAGTTTGGGTATTATAATTACCATT
>JAEEGL011352210.1_pt1 | contig 18546 bp, 16 predicted proteins | sample 9134231 | NCBI WGS metagenome assembly JAEEGL01 (sample SAMN16246548, study PRJNA631951) | gut metagenome | biome: gut microbiome; feature: rumen; material: fiber-attached | host: Bos | place: Iran: Karaj | collected 2018-10 | reverse complement strand
GGTGCGGACAACTTTCCGTCGCGGCATGTACCCCGCATTCGACGCCGCAATACCAATAGCCGTTTTGACAGGGCTTGTTTGACGCGTGGTGGGTATCACAGGCATCACACCGCCAGTAATCGGCGCAGTTTTCGGTTTTTTCGATGATTTTACCGCATTTTTGACAGAACAACCGACCGCAGTTGCAACTCTCGTCGAGAGCAAACGAGATTTTGCAGTCTCCGTCGCAAGCCCAACGGTGTGTGCACCGTTCGGTCGATGCATAAGAAGTTTTGCAATCGGGATCGGCGCAGTACCATCGATTGCCGTTGCACACCGCATACCCTTCGGTCGAATGATGTGTTTCGCAGGCGGTACACGCCCAATAATGATCGCAACCCGTTTCCTTTGTCAGAATTTCCCCGCATTCGTTACAGAAGGTATTGCAGCAATCGCAGGAAACGGTTTCCGCGGTCACATAAACGCGATTGCAATCGGGGCAATGCCAGCGCGTGGCGCAATGCCCGCCCGAGGCGAAAACCGTGTTGCAATCCGAACACATCCAGTTTTTCTTGTCGCAACTACCCTCCGCCGCGTGTTGCTCGTCGCAATCGGCACAATACCAAACATCGGAGCAGGATTGCCCGACATTCAAAACGACTTTGTGTTCGGAGCAATACCAGCGGTTGGAGTCGCCGCAGACAAAATCCGCCGCGTGATGGGTATCGTGCGTATCGCAATACCAGAAATGCGCGCAGTTTTCCGTTTCTTCGAGAATTTTGTCGCAGAGAACACACAGTCGCCTGCCGCAGTTACAGCTTTCTTTTTCGTCAAACTTATTTTGGCATTCGGTACAATACCAACCGTGCTCGCAATGTTGGTTCGGAGCGTAATCCCGTTCGCATTTCGGGCAATACCAATGTTGCGAAGGACACGGAGTCGTAACGGCATGGTGCGTTTTACAGGCACTGCACGGCCAGAAATGCGCGCAGGCGTCATCTTTTCCCAAAATCTTTTTACAGGACGTACAGTAACAATTCCCTTTCGGACAAATTTCGTCCAGACGGTGCGTTTCTTCGCAGTCGGGACAAAGCCAGCAGTGTTCACAGGCTTCATCGTGCCGATAGGCTTTTTTACAGACGATACAGTACCAACATTGATTCGGACATTTTTCGTCGACGCGGTGTCCTTTGCAACACTCAACGCAAAACCAGGCGTTGCTCGGACAGGGTTCGTATTTCGGATGCGGTTTGGCGCAAACGGAACAAAACCATGCCGTTTTCGGATTTTTCAGGGATAATTTATTGCAGTAAAGCCTGTCGGTATGTTGTTTCCGGCAGGTTGGACAACACCAGGCATCTTCGGCAAACGTGCTTTCACCCGTGTGAACGTCGTTGCAAACCGTGCACGGCCAGCACTTGCTTCGGCAGGTGGTTAAATAATATCCGTCCGCGAGCCATCGTTGCTTCGGAAAATGCATCTCGTCGCATTCGGCACACCACCATTGCGGTTGCGGAATGCCGCTGCCGTCCGCCTCTGGCGTTTGCGGGCAAATCGCCTCTTCGTGCTGAATGTTGCAACGCGGGCAAAACCACGCATGCGCATTCGCAACGGAAAACCATCCGACGACCAACGCCGCCGAAAACCGCTTTAACATCCTTATCGGGCTCATAGTTGCTTTCAGTTTAAGCTTTTTCGGAAGTGTTTTCAATAGCGTTTTTAATAAAGCATGTCAATGTTTTACGGATTTAATCGAACCAGTATTGAAATGAAACGAAACGATCGGGGAAGGCGAAGAAGGTTTGAGAAAATCAAGCCTCGGGCAATAAACGGTATTTCCTCCGCTTTTTTTAAAAAACGGCTGACGGCACGAGGCGGTCAATTTATTCCGACGGAGCAGGTTGTTGAAATAAATTGAGAACTTTCGGTGATGTTTAGAGTCCGGTTCCGCATGCGGTATAACACAAATTACGTCGGGAACCTGGTGCCCGGAGCGGGATTCGAACCCGCACGATCTTACGATCAGAGGATTTTAAGTCCTCAGCGTCTACCGTTCCGCCATCCGGGCGAGAAGATAAGTATTTTTAGGGTGGATTTTTACCGAGGGAGAAGCAAGTGAAAATTCGGAGGACGGTTTTCGAAAGCGGTATAGCGTCTCGGGAATATGGGTTATCAGATTACATGCAAAAAGCAGCATGAAAAGGATACTGTTTTTTTCTTTCTGTCTCATCGAAATTTTGAAAGAATGCATAGGTCGCAGTGTTATGTCGATTTTCGGAATTTTTTTAAAAAATGCGCGTACTTATCTGCCGTTGTTGCTACTGACGGCGACGTATTTCACAATGTCGGGTATTTATCCGACGCGACGGTTTCTGCTCGAATGCGCCTTCGTATTTAAGGGTGTATTTTTAACGCTCTGCCTGCTTGCGGCTGGATGTTGTCTGGATGCCGTGCATCGAATCTCAAAAGTATTCAACGGACTTATCATCTGGTTCGGCCTGGCAATGATAGCATCCGTTTTTGCAAGTCATTATCCCGTTCGCGCCGGCAGCGAATGCGACATGCTTCTGGCGTCGTTTGCCCTCAGTTATCTCTTTTGGACATACAGCGGAGTTTCGACGACCAACAAAATGCGTTTATTAGGCATCGGAATGTTATTGTTTCTGCATTTTTCCGTTTGTCTGTGCCTCGCATGCAACCAAGTACGGGAGGGTTTTATCTATCCGTGTAAGATACTGTTTCAAGATTACTTTTTCAACCCCGACAGCGTGTTTCGGTTTTTGTTCATCAGCCACAAACGTGTCCGTTGCCCGTTGGATTACTCCAATTACATGGGATACCTGGGCGGATTGGTTTTGCCGTTTTTTATCGCCCTGATGTGTGCGGAACGACGTAAACTCTTAAAAATACTGTGGTTTCTCGGTTTTTTCTACGCCTTTGCGGTTATCTTTTCCTCCAAAAGCCGTATGGCATGGGGACTTAGTGCATTTGTCGTCATCGGCTGGCTGTTGTGCGGATTGAAACGCCTGCAGTTGGCACGCATCTGGAAGATAAGTATCGCGACGGTGTTTTGCATCGAATGTTGTACGGCGGCATGGAAGACGGAGCGTATTCAAAGCAGGTTCAAATATATCCTGAAAGGCGATTTCAAAGGCTTTGTGAGCAGTCGCAGTTATTTGGCGCAGGACGGATGGAAACTGGTGCAACAAAAGCCGCTATTCGGGCACGGCATAACCACAATCCCGATGCATTACCTTGAAGCCCGACCGGAAGCGGTATTTCATCTTTGGCAACTGCACGTGGCGCCGTTGCAGTTTTTGTTCGAGTTCGGTTGGTTCGGAGGCATCCCGTTCGGATGCCTGCTGTTAATGATTGTACTGAAAGCCGTGGAACGCCTGCGTTCTCAATCGCCCTCTCGAAGACAAAATATATATCTGTTTGGTTGTCTGATGAGTGTCTTGCTTTATTTGTTGTTTAACTCCGAAGATTCATGGGAGTGTTTCGCGTTAAGCGGCTGGATTGCACTCATGATCGGCGCACTTGTGTGCTTGAGAACGGAGCCCGATGAGATACGAATTGCCCGAAAAGCGCCGCTGTTAGTAAGTACGATTGGTGCGGTATTGGCGGTATGCATCGGTTGCAGTGCGTGCGATTTAAAAGGGCGTTGGTTTTTTCAAAAATTCGTTCAACAGGCATGTGCGGGTGATGTAAATTGCGAAACCGCTTTACAACGAGCGATCGAAGCCGATCCGCATAGTATTTACTATTATAATCACGGCGGCTATTGGAATATTTGTTGCGGATTTCCGAAATCGGAACCGCATATGCGGCATGCGCTCGAGTATTATGAACATTCACTGAAAATCAACCCGAATCAGCCGGAAATTTTGGAAAGCTGCGGTGCGCTGTATGCAACGCTGGGCGATATTCCGAAAGCCGTCGATTATTATGCGAAAGCAATCCAGTGTCTGCCGTACCATACATTTGCCTGGGTTCAGTTATTAGAGGTATTGCGTCAATACGGAACGGAAGAATTATACGACGAATGGTTGGCGACGGCGACTTTTGCCATGCCGAGAGCTGTTTTTTCGCAACCGCAGTTATTAACGGATTTGCAAAATCGTCCGTCGGTACAAAAACGTTGCATAGAAATTTTCGATCAACAGGAAGCCCGTTACGGTTCAGCTTTAACTGAAGATCCGAAATGGCAATTGGAGAAATATCTGCGCTGTCGTCTGTTTTTTAACGAAGAACGCGATTTACCGAGACTCGACTCGAAGTTTTTGCCGGTTTTTGAGCGATTAAAAGCCGATAATCGCTTGGGTATTCTTTTGCAAAAAGCAAAAGAAGCACCCCGAATGACAAATCGTTATTCGGTCTTCTTAAAAGAAGACAGCAGTGAACGCATCCGCTGTCATGGCGGTGCCGCACCCGAGATAAAAATTACAACCGTTTGCCCGATTTCAGAACCGCGGTTATGCGATATTTATTGGACTCAAACGGAAAAAGTTTTTAAAAAGTTGGGAAAACAAAACACTCTTGCTTTCTTTACGGCTAACGGAATTGCGAATTATACACCGAAATATGCGAGAGACATCTTGAAACCGTTGATCGAAAAAACGCGACAAGCATTCGAACGATTGGCTGAGTAATCTTTCGATGGATGAAATCAAAACGATTCTCGAGCAGATCGAACACCTCAAACCGCCGACGGTTCCGACGTTTGCCCTAAGAAGTCTGCAAATCATTCCGAACGGTTACGGCGAAGGCGACACTTTATATGGCGTGCCCGTTCCGCTGTTGCGAAAAATCGCAAAGGATCATCGTTCGGTTTCGCTTGAAACCTGTGAAAAACTGTTGCAACAGTCGTTGCACGAAGCGCGTTATACGGCGTTGGTGTTGTTAAACGAAAAATTCCCCAAAAATCCGAAGGAAGTTTTAGGCATCTATTTACGCAATACAAAATTTATCGACAACTGGGATTTGGTCGATGTATCGGCACAACATATTGTTGGAAAGTTTTGTCTGCAAACGGGGAACAACGATGTGATTTTAAATTTAGCCGATAAAGAAAACCTTTGGGGAAACCGCATTGCTGTTGTCGCAACACTGCCGTTGATTAAATCGGGACAATTTACATTAACGCTTCAACTGTGCGAACGCTTTCTTCACCACCCACATCCACTGATACACAAAGCCTGCGGCTGGATGTTGCGCGAAGTCAGCAAGCGGGATGTGGAAAGCGTCTTTGTATTTTTTCGAAGGCATCCTGATACCCCGAGTGTGATGAGAAGGTATGCGTTGGAGTGGGTGAGAAAGCGAGGAATAACTGTTGAAGAAATTACCGATTCTCCCGCCGATATTAAAGCTTAATGGACGACCTCATGTATTTCCCTTCCTCTGTTTCCCTTCGCATTGACAACCCCTCCTCTCCCCTCTACCATTACTTCTAGTGAAATCCCTTCTCTCACTTCCCCTCCTCTCTCTCCTCTTCCTCGGCGGTTGCAAAACCGTCAAAAGTGATATTCCGCCCGAACAGATTGCGATGAAGTGCGAAGCGCGCGAACAGCAGGCGTCGGAGCTGTTGAAGGAAGCGCAGGCATCGAAAGCGGACGGTGCGTGGCGCGAGGCGTGTAAGCACTATCAAACGATTACCAAGCATTTTTTGGAGACCGATGCGGCACCGACGGCGTTTTACGAATGGGGGCGCGGCTTGGCGGAGCGCGGGCAGTACGAATCGGCGTTCGAAAAATTTTCGTTTGTAACGAAAAACTACGTCGATTATGCTGATTACGAGGCTGTCATACGGGCGGAGTTTGAGGTGGCGTGTCGTTTGACGGAGCAGTATCAACGGGCAAAAGAGAAATCCAAGGTGCTTTCGTTTTTCAAAGATCCGAAGGCGGCAATCGACTGTTTCCGGTCGGTCGTGAAGTATTCGCCGCGTTCCGCCGATGCACCGAAGGCACTGTTGTACATCGCGGAGTTGCAGTTTGCCGACAAGGAGCCGGCGAAGGCGATTGAAACGCTGGATCGGCTGATTGAAGATTACGCCGATTGGGAGCGGATCCATGAGGCGTATTTGTTTCAGGCGGACGTGTATTTATCGATGGTACGGCGCCCCGAAAACGATCCGCAACCGGCGAAGCGCGCGATTGATGCCTACGAAAATTTCATTCTGCTGTTCGGTCGGCGCGCCGATTTGGCGGAGGAAATCGAAGATGCGCGGGACGGATTGGCGGAAGCGCGGGAAGTGTATGCCGAAGGGCGATTGAAGCTCGGAGATTTTTACTACCTGCGTCGACATTATCCGGACGGTGCGGTTCCGTTTTACCGCGAAGTGCGATTGGCGGCACCGGAATCGGAAGCCGCGAAGATTGCCGAAGCACGCTTGGAAGCCATTCAAAACGAAGCGCCGATCCCGACTAACTGGGCGGATAAACTGTGGGGTCCGGTGGTGTATCGACCGTCGGAAGCACGGGAATGATGCATGCGGGAACTCGCGCAAACCATCGATGTTTTCCTTTATCCGCTCGGACTGCTGGCGGTTTTCGGGCTTTTGTTTTTTACCGAACGTCTGATTTTTCTTCACAAAGGACGCATCCAACCGAAACGCTTTGTGCGCGGCATTGAAAATTTGCTCAAAGCTTTGCGATACGAAGAAGCGCTGTCGGTGTGCGAACAAACGCCGTGCGCAGTGGCGCGCTTGACGCGAGCGGCGTTGCTGCATCGATCTGAACCGCCGTTGGTTTTGAAGGATATTTTGCGGCAACACGCTCTGTTGGAACTGCCAATCTTGCGCAAGCGCATCGAATCATTGCACATGATGGGACAAATTGCGCCGTTGGTCGGTCTCATCGGAACCGTCTTTTTTCTTCTGAAAGGTTTTTGGCGATTGGGTGAATTGCAGGCATACACCTATCTGACAAGCGTTACGCCGCTGTTTGTCTCTGCACTGGCAGTGACATTACTCGGACTGTCGGAACGGTTACTGTTCACCGTCGCGTATCATTTTCTAAACGGTCGCGTACGATTGCTGATTTTCGATTTGGAATGGACCGCCGGCGAATGGTTGCTGTTTTTTCAAAAATCAATCTGCGTAAAAAAAGAAGAAGCGACGGCGACTTCCGAAGATTAAGAATATATGAAAAGTAAAATTTTGTGGGCATTGTTCGTACTTTTAGGCTCCTTCGGCGTAATGTATTATTGTCAATATCCGAAGCCAGAATCAGTAGGAGACTTTGAGAATTTTAAAAAGCAAATTGTTCAGGCAGATGCCGATTATTCCGTTTACGGGTACGAATACGAAAATCGCGCAGAGTACCGAGCGGCATATGGAGTCTGTAACGAAAAGATGACAAGAAATGTCGTTATTTATTAGAAATTGTTTTTTAACAAGAAATTTTTTATGAAAGCTATCAACAGCCTGGAGCCTTTAGGATTAAATGCACAATTGGAGCTCTCCGAAGCGAACACCTTATCGTTGCAGTGGGTACCGTGTGTGAATTTGCTTGCATTGGCTTTCGGATTGCTTTTGTTAAACTCGCGATGGCTTTGTCCGCCCGGAATACAATTGCAATTGCCAAAAACTTCGATTGCTTCGGCATACGGAACCGCACTTCCGGTTGATGACGTTTTGATTGTCGATGCTGATAAACGCCTTTTTTTTCATCACAGACCGTACGATTTTTCACAGTTGGAACAAGTGTTTTCGAAGAAAAAAAATGATGCTCTTCTATTGCAGGCGGACGAACGCCTTCCGCTGGCGTATGTATTGCAAATTATGACTATTGCTAAAAGATGCGGGTACCGGTCGATACAATTGGGGATGAACATTGAAGACAAATAGGGAAACTGCTGTCACAGCAGGTTCCCTGGCATTTTTTTTCAACCTAAATAGTATCTTACATCCTTTACAATTAAACCCATTTATAGCCTCGAAACAGGATTTTTTGAATTTTTGCCTGGATGATCTCTGGTACGGTGTTGAAGCTTTCCAGTTATGCATGTAAAAACTCTATGAAGAGGCAATTTTTATTGCAATCTATTAAAGGAATATACCTGATAAAGGCAAAGCTGGAATTTAAACCTTCTCCCAAGCCTTTTCCACACGATCAAAAAGAAGCCCCAAAAAAAGAAAAACTTCTTTCGTATATGAATCCACACTCTCCAAGAGCGACCTGATAAAAATGTTAAGCAAGACGAAAAATGAAAAAGACCGAAAAGAAGACACTTCGTCACAAAAAACACAAAAAAGGAAGGGCGTACACCCTTCCTTTTTTTACTCTGCCAGTCATTCAATAGTTATGGCACATAAACAAGCTCAGCTTTGCGTATCTTCCCCACAACCTGATCGGGAAGACATACCATTGCCCAACGAGCGAGAACAATATACGATGGTTCCGCTTTCATAAAAAAGCCTGACGCAAGGGATCCACAACTTTTCTTGCTGGTCGCCACACCCAACTCTTCCATATTCGACGGCACGTCACCCAAAGCTTTTTCACTACTACGAACCAACCCTTTGTACCCACCTATCAACGCATATTTTTCTCCATCCTTTTCTATGATAGACGACGGAACACTCAGGTATCTTTCACTTTTGTCTTCAAAAGGAACCTGAACTGGCGCAAGCGGATCCGCATAAGACGCTAAAGAACGCCACGAACGAACTACAGATGAATGCCCGCTACTTAGACTTGAATTATCGCAAGATCTTTCCGCAGGAACACCCAACTCCTCACGAACACCGACAGGAAAAGCCTCCTTGCGACGTGTGGGGCGGAAACCGACGAACCGTTCCAAAGCCCCCCTCTCTTTTTCTTCAGAAGTCGAAGCATACTCCAAACGTCTTGGAGAGAATTCACTACAACTCCGCTTATCAGAGCCGCTATCGTGCCGTTCAAGGTGGTGTGCCGTTGACGGAGCAGTACATTCCTTCTCAGAAACGCGATCAGAAGACGAGTTTGCAATCTCTTTATCTTCAAGATCCACCGCAGAAACACACATCCCTCTACCCTCCTCTCCTGTTGTCTTTTCCTTCTCAATTTCAGTTTTTTGATCTGCACCGTCTGTTTCCTCTCTTAAAGATTGCAACGCTGTTACATCTCTAAGCCCCCTATTGTCGACGCTTAACTCATTTCCACTCCGATCTTCACGTTTCACCTCTACAAAACCAGTCCGACAATCATCAAGCGCCAAAACCTCTTCTGTCGCTGCAACATCTGTATCAAGGAAAACCGCACGCTCCTCCATATCTTTCGCACCAAAAGACTTGCTTTCTTCCGAAAAAACAGATCCAGGCAGTGACGGCTTAATGGTCACCTCACGATCAAAAAACTTCAAGAACACCCTTTCTGGTTCGAAATAGAAAGTCGTATTGCGATCAATAACATTATCCATACCATACACCGACCGCAAACGGTTAGAAAAACGATTCGCTAACCTGTAACGCACAGCATCATCAAACATTCCATTTTTCTCAAGTTGAAGCAACGTCACGCATTCCATGGTCTTGGAATCCTCCGATATGGATACTAGACGCTGCCAAACCACCATGCCGCCATTGCGTTTCGCCAACACAGAAAGAACCGTCACACCAGGAAGATCTGTCTCGCAGAGCTGATAATCACGAGCATCAGCAATTATCCTACTATACATCTTCCACTCCTTAGCCATAAAAGAGTCTCCTTCAGTGGCAAGGCATCCGCTACCACTAACCGTTGCAACCATATAAGCTAAAAAGAAAAAAACGCTTTTTTTATTACACTTTTCCATTTCCTAATTTCTCCTTGCTATTTCCCCACGCTGAACATATCAGTAACGATAGAAGTAAGCAACAGGATCTTTTTTAACCATACTCGGACATTTTTTTTCATTACACTCGCGCAAGAAAAACCTTAAACGCGCATTGTCCTTTAGTTCTAAATGACATAAAAACTGAACTAATTTCGTGTCACCAGCTCCCACATGCGCCATACACTTAGCTACCAGCATATCGCTACAATCTTTTACGTCAACAAAAACATCTTTTTCATGTCTTGCCCCGCATCCATCACGCATATTAAAGAAAAACACACACAAATAACGCCCTGGTTTCGGGAATACATAATAATGTGATTCATCCTCCCCTGTCTCTAGTTGCACACCTTCCTTTGCACCTAATGGCAATAAGCCACTTGAATACGGCGACCAATAATCCTCAAGAAACGTATCATCATGCCTAAAAAAACCACTGAGATCCTCAACAAAACCATCCAATTTATACCTTTCACCTTTATGCTCATTAATTACCTCACATTCCCCCTGATAACACGACAAAGGCTCCACTATGGCCTTACTGTCTTCTGGAAACTTCAATACGTTTCCTGCTCTAATTTCCTTGGAACTAACAGGCGTCTTGCAAAAAACAAACAAATCAGCTGAAAGAAAACGATTATAAAGTTTTCGACAATTGCTAACCGAAAAAATCTTGGCATAAACTCTCCCATAATTCTCAATTCTTCCGCAATTAGCAAAAGACAATATGTCAGCAGTAAGACTCTTTTGCTCATCTTCTTTGCCAACAGAAACATTAGCTCCCTCTATGCACAAAGAGTCATCCGTCGAACCATCAAAAACACATATTTTTCCTGACGAAGTTACAATAAGTTCAAAATTGCCAATGGAAAAGCGTAGTTTATTTTCTTTCCTGACAAACTTTCCTACAACATCAGAAGCAGGCAAAGCGCATTTCCCCATACCACTACCAATCGTATCAAACTTCACATAATCAATCTTTTCTGTTTCTACATCGCGGCACTCTAAACACACACCACCGTCCCTTTGACTCAGTACGACTTGATATTTTCCGGCCCACACTTTTCCTACTCCGCCTCCCGGCACTGGCACTGCCCCCGTTCCGACTCCCACTCCGAGCGCTACAACGCCTAATTTAACCCAACCCGGCAATTTACCGAGTTCCGACTTGTATTTATGATATTTATTCATAGATTTAGACATAAATTTTCCGTAAAATATCCGTTGTGCGAACAACCTTCCTTGGTTCCGCCTTTAATACATCCGCAACTCTCCAGTGCGATGGATGTTGCATTAAGGGTTCCGTTGATTACAAAGCTCGGTGCTCCTCGGAGCACGAAGGCGTTTGCGGTGAGAGCTTGTCCTTTTTCGATCGCAACGGTCATATCGGCACGAACCTGCAAGTTTGCGCGAACATCACCGCCGCAAAGGGTGATGATATCGTTTTGGTCACATTTAACGAGGAAGCTTCCGAGGTAAAAGCGGAAGGCATCGTGCGTAACGATAAGCATCCGCATGACCTTCCCGGTTTCAAATTGCTCAAAGACGATATGACCGTCTTTTTCTCTTCGGTAAGAAAAACAATCCCGCTTACGGGCATTTTCCGCAACGATGGTTACGAGACCGTCATTTTTTCGCACATCCAATCGACAGATTTCGCCGGCATCGGCGAAACAACAAAAATCAGAACAATTTTCCGACATCTTCTATATCAATATTCGGATGCTTTTTTTTTTTTTTTTGTCAAGCTTTTTTATACTTTTTTTTAAAAAAAACTTGCGGAGGGTGCGGGAATGAAGGTAGGGATACAAAAGGGAGCCGTCCTTCTCTTATGGCTGAAGAGAGATTTTAGGACTTTAAGATGCTTTTATACTAAATAAAAGGGAGGGCAAGGGAAAAAAGCTGTTAAAAAGCGAAGTGAAGCAACAAATTTGCGAGAGTTCTTTTTATTACTGCCCGTAAAATTCCTCCGCTGATACCAGATACTGCCTCAACAACGCGGGTTCTTCAAGCAATACATCGAGCGGTACCGCTTGGTCGACGGAGAAAGTCCCGCTGCGGGTTCTTCTCAATTCCGCCAAATGACCGCCGCAGTTGAGTGTTTCACCGATGTCATGGGCCAGGGAACGAATGTAGGTACCTTTGGAGCAACAGACGCGAAGGCAAAGATTGGGTGCGTCGTAGCTTAAAAGAGCACATTGAAAAATGGTGACGAAGTTCGGAGTGGGGTGCGGGAGCCGACCTTTGCAGAAAACAAATTCCTGAAAAATACAATTCAATCATCGCATCCTGCGCGGTTATACTTAGTCACAGTTATAAAGCAGCTTTGCGTGTAGCCGTGGAGTTTATCGGCCATCAAACGCGCTAAAAATAAACTCATGTCCGTTCAGAGAAGCCGTCATGGCGCCTCTCTCCTGATACTTTCCGCCTTGCTCTCATCCCTCCCCCTCCCTACCTTGAATGTGTGTTCATTGCGGTCGAATTAAAAGATGCGGCGGAACGGTTACTCAATCGCCGGGAGCCGTTATTGGCGGTTCTGAAATTCGAAGCGTTAAACGAAAAACTTCATTCCCTGCGGGAACAACTGCGCGATGAGACACTGTGGTCGGGGAACCGTCTCGACGACGCACAACGGTTACAACGGGAGTTGCGGGATTTGGAACGTGCCTTGGAACCGATTTTAAAAGGGCAAGTCGCCGTCGATAATCTGCGCGATATCTATGAATTTTGCAAAACGTCGGAACTTTCCGAAACGGATGAAGCGGCTTGGACGAATGAACTGATGCAGGCGATTGCCGATACAAAAGTCGTTCTTGACGATCTGGAACTGCAGGCATTTTTCTCGGAACCGATGGATGCCAATAATGCCATTGTGACCATTCACGCCGGTGCGGGCGGAACCGAAGCGTGCGATTGGGCAAACATGGTGTTGCGCATGTACACCCGTTGGGCGGAACGCAAAGGATTTTCGTTGGATTTGCAGGCGCTTCAAACCGCCGATGAAGCCGGCATCTCGGGCGCAACGTTTCGCGTGATCGGGTTGCACGCCTACGGTTATTTGAAAGCGGAACGCGGCGTTCATCGTCTCGTGCGACTCAGCCCCTTCGACGCCAACCATAAGCGTCATACGTCGTTTTGCGCGGTGGATGTCGTAGCGGAGCTGAATGACGATATTGAAGTGCCGATCAACGAAAAAGATATCCGTATCGATGTATTTCGTTCCAGCGGTGCCGGCGGGCAACACGTCAACAAAACCGAATCCGCCGTGCGCATTACCCACTTTCCGACGGGCATTGTCGTGACCTGCCAAAATGATCGCTCGCAGATTAAAAACCGCGCGTCGGCGATGGCGGTGTTAAAAGCGCGACTGTACGAACGCATGCAGGACGAAAAGCGTTCGGCGATGGAACGTTTTTACGGCGAAAAGGGCGAAATCGGCTGGGGTTATCAAATTCGCAGTTACGTTTTTCAGCCGTATCGAATGGTGAAAGATCTCCGTACGAATATTGAAACCGCCGATGTTCAAGGCGTGATGGACGGCGATTTGGACAAATTCATGGAAACGTGGTTGCGCGCCGGAAAGCCGCGAACACGGTCATAAATAAGAAACAATTGTCTCGCTTACTCTCGACTTTATCCGTTATTCGAGCTTCCGGTTTTCCGCAGCACCGTAATTTTCGGTCGATCGGTTTTGTTTTTTTGAAGCTTCGTCTATGTACCGTAGATAATGTACAGCGTCAGTTCTTCGGTTTCGCGCGCCTGATAGGTTTTTGCGGCGTCAAAATCAGGAAACAAAGGCGTTTGTCCGTTAAACGGCGAGATCCATACACCCTCTCTTGAATGATCGCCTTTCGATTTTTTGAGGTTTGCCGCGGAACCCGATTTAACGTTTATGGTGTCATCCAAAGAACAATTGCCCCACGAAGGATTATCCGAACAGCCGAGGTTCAACGTCACGTTGGAACCGATAACCACGGGAGCCTTTACGACAAAACAAGAACCGGGATAAAAATTCAGCGTGATACCGGAGCCGGAACCGATACCGTCGCAGGCATCAAGATGTCCGACCAAAACCGCGGTATAATTCAGAAGTTGTCTCCAAATGTTGCAAACATTCAAGCTTCCGTCAGTCAGTTCCTTGACCTGCAACCGACCTTCACGAACAACCGTTTTTCCGTGGTATGTTCTATGAAGCGGCAAAATCCGTGTATTGCCCGTCGATACGCCCGTTTGAATAAAACCTTTTTTCTCGGGAAAATCAAAATTGGCGGCTTTCGGAATAATGTTGCCGTTGACGGCTTTAAACACATCATCGTACATAATCATGCCGTAATTTTGAATGTCGGCACCGTATAAGAACAGGTTGCGCGTGTGAAATTTCCCTTTATTTTCAACAGTCGGACAATCCTGTAAAACCGCAATGAAAGCTTCCAATATGCCTTCGTTTTTGAAAGTTGCTTTTTCCGCAATGAGCGTGTTGACCTGCAAAACAGTTGTACTTGCCACAACGATCGGGCAATCGACTTTCTCAAGCAACAGCGTATCCGCAAAGCAACCGCCACACAGATTTAACTGATTTTGCTCATCGTCAAAGTTTGCCCGAAAACTTCCGAAGTTAAATTCAATTCCCGTACCGATTTTCATGTCGCGAATGCAACCGCAAATCGAACTGTCACCGCTTTCGTACGAACTGTCGGTCTTTTTTACGGAAAACCAATCGTCGCATTTACGCGTAAGGTTATGCACGCAAAAACGTACCGTCTGTTTGCCTTTTTTAACCTCAAGTTTGTATATGTCCGCAAATAAATGCGTATGAAACAGAATCGTTGACAGGATGATGAGTTTTACAAAATTGAGTACCTTCACGGTGATAAAGTTCCTGTTTTTCAGGGTAGGTGATTTTCGGAGGAAACGGAAGGTAAAATGCTTTTCGAAACCTCCGTTTCGGCACGTTCGGTTCGCTTTCGCACCTTCGCAATAACAATCGCAAACAAGAATAAACATACGACAAAAACCTTTGAAGACACGGGAATTTTAAAAATCGCGCCAGGCAGATTTTCAAGAACTTTGACGCTTTTCAGTAAAATTCCGAGGCAGAGACGCGAAAGCGGTTCCGTCAAGGTCAGCAACGGCGGGAAGAGGAGAAAAATTTCCCAGGAGAGCATGCCGAGAATGACGATAAAACTTGCGAAGGGGATGAGAATCAAATTGGCAACAAACGCCCACGGACTGAACAAATCCCAGTAGCGCATCGAAAACAGACTGCTGATGACACTCGCGCAGAAGGAAACAATGACGGTGGCTTTCAGGGAAGAAAAACGTTTCCGCGGATCGACGTATCGCAACGACAGCGGTACGCCGACGCACAAAATGCTCGCGACGGTTCCGTAGGACAGCTGGAAACCGACATCCCAAAGCCCGAACGGATTGAACAACAGCGTCAGACCGATGGTGTTAAAAAAGACGTTTTGACCGCTCACGGGGCGCGAAAACAGCTGTGCCAGCAACACAAACGTAATCATCAGGGTTGCGCGCAATGTCGATGGTCCGAAGCCGACGACGGCGGCGTAGAGCCAACCCCCGCAGCCCGTCAGCAACAAACGTATCAGCTTCGGCAGGCATAAAAGTCGACCGAGGAAAAAGAAAAACGTCCCGATAACGCCGACGTGCAAACCGCTGACGGCGAACAGATGCATGGTTCCGGTGTAAAAAAAATGTTGAATTTGATCTTTCGAAAGGGCTTCCTTTTTGCCCATTAAAATCGCCCTCCAAACGTGCGACAGATGCTCATCTTTTACGGTCAATGCCGCAAAAAGACTTTTTCGACAACGTTGCAAGAACGTCGGCGGTTGTTGCGCCAACGGCGTCAGCCGCGCGTGCGTGCTGTGGTTTCGAACGGAACGCGACCAAAGGTAGAAGGAAAAATTTTGCGAACTGCGAAACGGATTTCGCAACGGTTTCACATAGCCCGCGAAACGGTAACGTTCCGTGTCGCTGAGAGGGGTGTCCTTTTTCGTCGATGCATGCAGATACAACGGGAAGGTTTCGCCGTTCGAAAGCGTCAGTTGCCCGATGCCGCCGATACGTTTCGGTTGCGTACGGAACAACTTATCGAATTGGAATACCCCGCGTACGTAGCGACCGCGGTTCGGTTGACGGGTACAAATAAACGTCATATGCGCGGCAACGGCGAGGCTAATGAGGAAGGTTAAAAGAAAATTCTTCGAAAAAATCCGCACGCGCGTAAAACGCAAAAACAAAAACCAGGCACAGGAATAGAATACCCAATCGGTTATCGGCATTTTTGTTAAAATTCCGCGTGCACCGATCAGCGTAAAACCGCAAATAAAGCCGAAAAAACCGAGCGGGTAACGCATCTAAAGGTTTTTTTCGAAGGAAAGCACGCCGCCGCGCCGCAAAACTGGCTGTATCGACGATAAAAACCGTATCCGTCCGTTCTCCAAACGTACATGTACCGTTTGTTGCCCGTATTTATTGCGCAACGTACAAAAATAAGAACCGTTTTTGGGTTTCAGTTCGTTGTGTGTGTGAAAGAAAAGATTTTCCGAACCATCCCCTGCATGGTCGGTCGCTTTTGTTAAAGAGGAACAGCCTCCATTCGGATGTTTTTGCACCCAACCGATGCAGTGATAAGGCGCACCCAAAAGGCGATTGGCAACATCGATCGAACCTTCGCGGAGGGCTTTTCGGATACGTGTACTGGAAATTTTCTCACCGTTATCCTTCAGGTTCGGGCAAACATGAAACTCAATCCCGTGCCTTCGACACAATTCTTCCAATGTATGTATATTTCCGGCGCAACGATTCCCGAAGCGATAATCTTCCCCGACATATACGGCGGCAAGCGTCGGGAATTGTCGCAATAAATGATCGAAAAAGGCTTCGGGTGCCAGAGCGGCGAATGCTTCGTCAAACGGTTGAACGCAAACCGCATCGCAACCCGATTTTCGAAGCAGATAACAGCGGTGGTGAATCGGATAAATCAATTGCGGCGCATTCGGCAGATGAAGAACCTGCTTCGGATGCGGATGAAACGTCAGTACGGCGGATATTTGACGGCGTGCGCGCGCATTTTCAATCGCCTGTTTCAACAATGCCCGATGCCCAAGATGAACGCCGTCAAAAATTCCGATCGCCAAATGAACCGCCTGCATGTCTTAAAAATCACACAACCCTCCCTTTGAGAAGTAAAAAGAGGTGCTTCCGTCGGCAAGCCGGAAGATTGCGCGGCGACGAAGCCAAACATTACAAAAAAACCTGCAAATGTCTCACAATCGGAAACGCGCAGGTTTTTTTGAGTATTACGAAGGTGACGGTTATCTATTTAAAGCGCGTGACCAATTCGCCGTTCATCTAACAATTCACCGCAAAATTCAACATCGCGAATTTCATTTTTTTCAATATCGAAGACAAAAGTCAGCTCTATGTCGGTGAACTTCACTCTTTTCGCATCCCCTAAATCAAAGACAATACCGTCCGGCGCAAACCGACGGGAATCACGAAATACCAAGCGAATTTTCAACTGTTCCGGATCTTTTTTGCACCCAAAAAATATACATCCATCTTTGATACCGAGTACACGATACCTCACGGGTGCAGTACCGAAATTTTGCGCGGCTTGGATCAGATCCAAAAATTTTTCGCCGAAAACTTCTTTCAAAAATTCCTCCGTACAAAGAAACCCGAGTAATCTGCGGACACGTTCCTCATGCGCTCTATTCGAAAAAAGCCCGCTGTCCTCCTTTGAAAAAAAACGTTCAACGATTTCGTCGTCGCAGAAATCAAAAGAATACGGATAAGAACTCGATTTTTCATACATGTCGCGAAAGACATCGTCTTTATGCTTTTCGTAAAATGATTTGAAGATATGCGGAAGTTTTTCTTTGATTTTGTGTGAACACGGAAAAGCAGGAAGCTTCCTCGGTTTGAGTCTCAAATACGTCTCTATCACATCCTCACCCGAACGATAATATATGTCGCATCCCGTCAAAAATACATCGGTTCCTTTCTTTTCAAAGACACAATCAAGAATGCACCGAAAACTCGATCCTTTCCCTTCCAAGTCTTGGGAAATTTTCATTTTCAATTTTCCCGTGTCGCTCGTACCGAAAAACCTCTTCGGACAATATGATTGAAACTCCACGGTCGTACCGCAATCCTTTCGGCAGGCGTTCGACAAAACGGCATCAACGGTATCGGAAGTTAAAACGGTTCGTAAAAAAACGTCGGAGCCCAATACCCTGCAAATCTTTTTGAACAAGGTATCATACAGCAAACTGTCCAAATCGGAAGCGGTATGCAACGACTCGCCAAAAACAAAGCCGACTTTCGACGGATGATTTATTTGTAACAAGTTACCACCGAATATTCCAATAAAAGGCTTACGATCCCATATTTTCACTTTATAAAGATCTCCCTTTTTATTTTTAAACCCATCCGGCAACGCTTCGCTCAACAGACGCAGGTCGTCGGATTTGAAAAGCTCCTCAAACATCGTTTGAAATAATTCCGGATTCTGTTGCCAATAAACCTTTATGGTTTTTGCGTCCGTATAATCCGCTTTCGCGTTCTGCCCCCATGCGCCGACGGTTAAAGCCGCCGCGCATCCCGTGATATTGCATATATGCTTGAGATCCATAACGTACCTTCACCGTGTACCTTATCCCCCCCCCCCCCGTCAGGCGCTTTTTTAAGTATTTTCAAAAATGGTGGTCTCAAAACGAAAACAAAAAAAAGAGATGCACAAATTGG
>JAEEGL014512303.1_pt1 | contig 18547 bp, 18 predicted proteins | sample 9134231 | NCBI WGS metagenome assembly JAEEGL01 (sample SAMN16246548, study PRJNA631951) | gut metagenome | biome: gut microbiome; feature: rumen; material: fiber-attached | host: Bos | place: Iran: Karaj | collected 2018-10 | reverse complement strand
TTGCGGATGCCGCCGCCCTCCATCTTGATGACGATGCCTTCGAAGTTCTGCAGACGCTCGTGGGTGCCTTCCACGACCTTCACGTACACCCGGACCTGATCGCCGATCTCCAGCTCAGGCAGGTCGGTACGCAGCTGTTCTTTTTCCAATTCCTTGATGATGTCGGACATTTTGATTTTCTCCTCTCGTTCTATATGAGCGATACGGGCGTTCATGACCGCAAAAAGCATGACAGTGGACCGTCCATTGCCGCAACGGGCGTATTATAGCATGGAAAACATGGGAATGCAAGCCCTATTTTCCCTTATTTTCATAGTATTTTCCGTGAGCGCCCAGGAGCTCCGGCCGGTTCTGACGAGTCTTCTCCATAGCCTGCCTATGCCGCCAGGCCTCGATATTCGCGGCGTGCCCGCTGAGCAGCACTTCGGGCACGGCCATGCCCCGAAAGTCGGCGGGCCGGGTGTATTGGGGGTATTCAAGAAGGCTTTTGGAGAAGCTCTCATCCTCCGCACTCTCGCCCTTGCCCAGGACCCCGGGCACAAATCGGCTGACGCAATCCACCAGGACCATGGCGGGCAGCTCCCCGCCGGTGAGGATGTAGTCGCCGATGGATACTTCCTCGTCCATCAGGGTCATGACCCGTTCGTCCACCCCCTCATAGTGACCGCAAAGCAGCAACAACCGAGGGCATCGGGCAAGATTACGGGCACGCTCTGTGGTGAGGAGCTTTCCTCTGGGCGTCAAGAGTATCCGACAGGCTTGGTGCTTTGGGTCCACGGCCTCCACAGCGTCAAAGATGGGCTGGGCCATCATGACGAGGCCCGCGCCGCCGCCAAAGGGATAATCATCAGCCTTGCTGTGCTTGTTGTCGGCCCAATCGCGGATGTTGTGGATGGCGATGGACAACAGTCCGTTCTCCTGGGCCCGGCCCAGCATGGACTCCGAAAAGGGACCGGCAAACATCTCCGGAAACAGGGTCAGGATGTCAATCTGCAAAGAGACCCACCTCCCGCAATATATCCGCTTTGAACACCATCTCGCCGCCTTTTACATCCACCCGCTCTATGACCTTCTTCAGAGCCGGTACCATAAGCTTGCCGCCGTCAATGACGTACACGTCGTTGGCACCGGTGGACAGCACGTCGGTGATCTTGCCGTAGGTCTTCCCCTCCGTGTCCGAGACGCTAAGACCGATCAGGTCCGCGATGAAGTAGGTAAATGCGGGCAGCCGGGCGGCGTGGGCCCGATTCACACAGAGGAACCCACCCCGCAAGGTCTGGGATTCCTCCACGGTCTCATAGCCCTCGATCTGGACCACCACCGCATCGGGACGGACACTAAGCACAGAAAGCCGCACAGGGACATGATCCCCGTGCAGCTCCAGATACCCTTCCTGCATGCCCTTGAACCGCGATACGTCATCGGTCAAAGGGTCCAGCTTGACGGCCCCCTTGAGACCATGGGGCCGGGCGATGAACCCGACGCGCAGGTATTCCGTCACAGAATGTCCACCACGTACTTCTTGGGGGCGTCCACGGAGGCCGCCTTCACGATGGTCCGGATGGCCTTGGCAATGCGTCCCTGCTTGCCGATGACCTTGCCCACGTCGGAGGGGTCCACGGAAAGCTCGATGACGAAGGCGTCATCCTCCTCCCGCATCTCCACCGCTACGGCGTCAGGCTGGTCCACCAGGCTCTTTGCGATAAACAGTACCAATTCGTCCATGGCTTACTCGATGGCGCCGGACTTCTTGAGCAGGGCGCGGACGGTGTCGGTGGGCTGGGCGCCGTTCTTCATCCAAGCGGCAGCTTTCTCGTTGTCGACCTTCAGCTCCGCAGGCTCAGTGCCGGGATTGTAGTAGCCCAGCTCTTCCACGAAGGCGCCGTTGCGGGGCGCGCGGGAATCGGCCACGATGATACGGTAGAAGGGGGCTTTCTTGGCGCCCATACGGCGCAGTCTGATCTTCAGCATTGTTTGTTTTCTCCTTGTTTTATATTTATTTATCAAAAACGGTTGAAACCATTTTCTTTGAATTAAAAACCGAAGGGGAACCCGCCTCGGCCGGCACGCTTCATGAACTTCCTGTTGGTCATCTGCTTCATGAGCTGGCGGGTTTGATTGAACTGGTTCATAAGCCGGTTCACCTCCTGAACGGTGGTACCGCTGCCCCTGGCGATGCGCTTTCTGCGGCTGGCATTCAACAGGTCCGGATTCGACCGCTCCGCTTTGGTCATGGACTGGATGATGGCCTTGGTTCGGGCCAATTGCTTCTCATCCACCTGGACGTTGCCCAGCTTACTGGCGCCGGGGATCATCTTGAGCATATCCTCCATGGACCCCATGTTCTGCATCTGCTCCATCTGATCGAGAAAATCGTTGAGATCGAAGGATGCGGTCCGCATCTTCTTCTCCATCTCAACGGCTTTCTTCTCGTCGAAGGCCTGCTGCGCCTTCTCGATGAGGGTCAGCACATCGCCCATGCCCAGGATCCGGGAGGCCATGCGGTCCGGATGGAAAGGCTCGATGTCAGTGAGCTTTTCGCCGGTGCCCGCAAATTTGATGGGCTTACCGGTGACCGCCTTTACGGACAGGGCCGCGCCGCCACGGGTGTCGCCGTCCAACTTGGTGAGGATCACGCCGGTGAGGGGCACCGCCTCATGGAAGGCTTTGGCCGCGTTCACCGCATCCTGGCCGGTCATGGCGTCAATGACCAAAAGGACTTCGGCAGGATTCAGCAGATCCCGGAGCTTCTTGAGCTCTGTCATCATGTCCTCGTCCACATGGAGACGACCGGCGGTATCCACGATCAGTACATCGTAGAAGTTGCGCTGGGCATATGTCACGGCCTCAGAGGCGATCTGTACGGGATCGATCTGGCCCTTTTCAAAGACGGGCACGCCGGTCTTATCGCCCACGATCTTCAGCTGCTGGATGGCCGCAGGTCGATACACGTCGCAGGCGCAGAGAAGCGGGTTCTTGCCATACTGCTTCTTAAGGAGCATAGCGAGCTTCCCGCACATGGTGGTCTTGCCTGCACCCTGAAGGCCTGCCATCAGAATGATGGCGGGCTTGGTGGACCCAAAGTCCAGCTTGGCATTGGTGGAGCCCATGAGGGCCGTCATCTCTTCGTTGACGATCTTGATGATCTGCTGGCCTGGGGTAAGGCTCTCCAACACATCGGAGCCCACCGCACGCTCAGTGACCTTCTTCACGAAGTCCTTCACCACCAGGAAGTTGACATCAGCCTCCAGCAGGACCAATTTGATCTCCCGCATGGCGTCCTTCACGTCCTTTTCGGACAGACGCCCGCGGCCCGTCAGCTTTTTGAAGATGTTTTGAAGCCCCCCGGAAATGCCCTCAAAAGCCATAGGTTCCTCCTTCCTGCCGTGTTATCGGTTCCTCTACTCTTCCCAAACGCTCTCCACCGTGTCCAGCCCCTGCTGCAGCAACTCCTTCTCCCGGTCGCTCACATGGCTTTCCTTCACCAGCAGGCGCATGGCGGCCATGAGCTTCTCCTGGCGATTGAACTTCTCTACCAAACGGAGGGACTGCTCATAGGCTCTCAACTGCTCCTCAGCTCGCTTGAGCGTGTCCCGAACACCCTGGCGAGAGATGCCTTCCCGTTCAGCAATCTCGGAAAGGGAACAGTTCTCATTGGCGTATTGCGCCATCAATTCCCTCTGTTTCTCTGTCAGCAGGAGCCCATACCAGTCCAACAGCTCGCCCAGCTCGATCAGCTTGTCCATAAACACCTCAGCAAAAGGCTGTAAAGTATTTTTACTTTACAGCTTGAACAGTATACCCTATGCGTATACGATTGTCAATACATTTTTACACAGTCTCGAAAAGCTCCTGCGGGAGTTGGGGAAGTTCCTCCAGACTGGTCATGTTGAACTTGTGCAGGAAGGCGTCCGTGGTCACCAGCAGCATGGGCCGACCGGGCACGTCCTTCCGTCCGGAAACGGCGATGAGCCCCAGCTTCAGCAGCCGCTCCACCGCATATTCACAGCGGACGCCCCGAACCTCTTCGATCTCTGCGCGAGTCACAGGCTGACGATAGGCCACGATGGCCAGTGTTTCCAGCACGGAAGCGGACAGGCTCCGCTGTTGAGTCGGGTTCAGCACCGCTTCCACTGCCTCAGCATTCTCCGCAGCGGTGGTGAGCTGGGCCGTGTCTGCCGTGGTGAAGAGCCGAAGGCCCCGATCCTCCGCCTCATAGGATAATTGCAGCTCAAAAAGCTTCTGCTTCAGCTCTCCGTCGGTAAGCTCCAAGCCCCGGGAAAGCTCGCTCAAAAGCACCGGTTCCCCGGCGACGAACAGTATGCTTTCTATCTTTGACGTGATCCGATCCATGCTTTATTCCTCGTCGCCGTTAGGCAGCGTCTCCTCCTCGTCCATGTACACCGTGTCCTCCCTGTCTTCCCGCAGCGTCCGCATATGGATGCGGATGGGCGCGAAGATATCCCCCTGGGTGATGTGGACCTCGCCGCGGTTCATCATCTCCAGCACCGCCATGAATGTGACCACCACCTCCATGCGGCTGGGCCTATCGCTCAAAAGCTCTCGGAAGGACAGGTGGGCTTTTTCCAACAGTTTTTTACGGATCATGCCGGATCGTTCCCGGACGGTAAACGCATCCTGGCGCACCCGCTGCTCCCGTTCTTTCTCCTCCGGTTCCCGGGCCCCCGCCAGCGCTTGCAGAAAAGCCTTCAGCAACCCTTCCGCCGTGGCGTCCGGAAGATCCGCTTCTTCCCTGGCGGGCGGCAGCTCCTCGGGCAGCCGGGAAAAGCGCAGCCGTGCCTGCTCGTAGAGCGCGCTCAATTCCTCCCCGGCGGCCTTATAGATCTTGTACTCCTTCAAGCGACGAATGAACGCCTCCTCCGGATCCTCCTCCCCTTCCTCCAGGGGCGCAGGTCGGGGCAACAGATGGCGGGATTTCAGATACACCAGCTGGGCGGCCACGGTGAGAAAGTCGCTGGCCGCGTCCATCTCATCCTCGGTCAAATCCTGCATATATTCCAAGTACTCCGCCGTGATCTCGGACACAAAGATATCCTCGATGTTCACCTCCGCCTTTTCGATCAGGTGCAGGAGAAGATCGAGAGGTCCGTCAAAATCCTGGATGTGTACCCGATACCCGTCCATTCACGCCACCAGGAGTTTGCTGATTACGCCGAAGACCAGGTTATGGGCCCAGGCAATGGGGTAATCCAAAATCCCAAGCCACAGAAGGGCCAACAGTATATAGCGGCCGTACTGATGAAGAAAAGCAAAAACTTGATACGGCAAATGTCGGGCCAACAGGTTTTCCGCCACATGGCTGCCGTCCAGGGGCGGGATAGGGATCAGATTGAAGATAATGAGCGTTGTGTTGATGCCGATCAGGTTCAGGAAGATATTGTAGAAGGCATCGTTAAAGAACAGTCGGTTGTCTCGGCGCACCAGGATGATGAACAGGGCGGAGAAAAACACCACCTGCAACAGGTTCATGGTCACCCCTGCCAAGGAAACGATGATATCGTCCCGCTTGAAATTCCGGAAGTTCCGGGGATTCACTGGCACAGGCTTAGCCCACCCGAAGCCCAGAAACAGCAGGCACAGGGTGCCCAAAATGTCGAAATGGTCCAAGGGATTGAGGCTCATGCGCCCCAGGTTTCGAGCGGTTGGGTCGCCGCAGCGATAGGCCGCGTAGGCGTGGCCCCACTCGTGGAGGGTCAGGCCCAGCAACAAGGCGGGCAGCATATAGAGGAGCTGCAAGGGGTTTTCGATAAAATAACGGATTCTGCTCATGGGGCCATTATAGCGTATCCGCTCCCCTTTTGGCAAGCCCCCGTCAGAACGCATCGCGCAGATAATCCGCGCTGATACGACGCAGCATATCCAGCAACGAGTAAGATATCACGTCCTCAGCCGGATACAGGGGCACGGTGAACACCTCCTCCCCGTCAAGCGTGAACACGACGCTGCCCACACCCTCCTCCTTGGACAGAGGAGCCGTCAACGAATCCGGCACATCCAGCCGCCGGTCCACCTTCCCCGCCTGTTTCATGAGCAGGAGCGACGCATCCTCATGGGCCACCAAATCCACCGAGGATCGATCCCCGCAGAACACAGGCCAGTCAGGCGCCACCACCTCCCCCGCTCCCGTGAGGCGCATGGGCTGATAGGTAGCGAAAGCGTAGTCGAAGAGGGCGCCTGCGGCGGCGAAGCGCACCTCGCTGGACTTGGCGCCGATGACGGCGGCCACATAGACCACCTCCTGCCGCTTCACGGCAAAGACGCCGGTGTACCCCTCCTCCTTTTGGGAACCGGTCATGAGGCCGAAGCAGCCGGAATAGCTGCGGATCATGCGGTTGGCGTTGACCAGCTCCGTCTCCCGGCCGCCGGCGTGAATGATATGCTCCATATACTGGCCGGACCAGCGACAGAAGTGCTCGCTTTTTACCGCTGCCGCGCCCAAGGCACACAGATCCCGGGCGGAGAAGAGCGTCCCCGTGCCCAGGCAGTCGGTGAGGGCCCGATCAACCCCCAGCTCCTTCAGGGTGACCTGGATATTGTTGAGGAACACGCTTTCGGAGCCGAAGGCGTTCTCCCCCAAGGTCACGATGGCGTCCCCGGCGGAGATCATGACGGCAGCCTTCAGCAGCTCCCCGGCCTCGATCCGCTCTCCCGCCTCCAAAAAGGCCGTGGGACCGGGGATGGACGCGGACCGGGGCGATACCTGCATGCCAGTGCTCTCCGAGATCAATCCGCCGTCGAAGGCCCGGCATAACGTCAGTACGGCGGGGAGCTTGCGCAATCCCGCCACGGGCATCCCTTCCGAACCCTTCTTGTCCAGCAGGGGCTCTTCCCGTCCGGGCAGTATCAGGCACCAGGCGGGAGCATTTACAGACACTGGCTCCTCCTCCCCCCAGGCTCCCACGGGCAGCAGCAGGATGAACACGGTCAACATGAGAGAAACAAAACGGCGCACAGGCGATCCCTCCAAACCTCTTTTGGGATAAGCCTATGCGCCGACGGGGACAAAGATGAATTACTTAAGAATATCCTTCAGGAAGGAGGCGCCGGCATGCCAGGGGGCGCCGGTCAGGTAGTCGTAGATGGTGGCGGCGATGTCCGCGAAGCTCCTGCGGACGCCAAGATCCACGCCGCCTTTGACGGGCTTTCCGGTCACCAGCAGGGGGATGTGCTCCCGGGTGTGGTCCGTGCCGTGATGAGCCGGGTCACAGCCGTGGTCGGCGGTGATCATGAGTATGTCCTCGTCCTTCATGAGGTTCATGATGTCGGGGAGCTGCTGGTCGAAGCGCTCGAGAGCCCTGGCGTAGCCCTCCACGTCCCGGCGGTGGCCGTAAAGCATGTCGAAGTCCACCAGGTTGGTGAAGATGAAACTGCCCGTGCCGTCCGCGATGAAGCGCTCCGTGGCTGCCACGCCGGTCTCGTTGTTCTTGGTGTGGTCCACGATATCGATGCCCCGGTGGCAGAAGATGTCCTCGATCTTGCCGATGGCCACCACGGGCAGGCCCTGGGCGTGAAGGCCGTCCAAAATGGTGTCCTCAAAGGGCGGGATGGCGTAATCCTTCCGGTTCTCAGTGCGGACGTATTTGCCGTTCTTCGTAGTGAAGGGACGGGCGATGACCCGGCCCACCAGGTACTCGCCCTGGAGCATCTCCCGGGCGATCTCGCAGATGCGATAGAGCTCGTCGAGGGGGATGATCTCCTCACAGGCCGCCACCTGGAACACGCTGTCCGCAGAGGTATAGACGATGGGTTTTCCGGTCTTCACGTGCTCGTCGCCCAGGCGCTGGATGATCTCAGTGCCGCTGGCCACCTCGTTGCCCAGAGTGCCCCGGCCGATTTTAGCTTCGAACTCATCCATGAGGGCTTGGGGGAAGCCGTTGGGGAAGGTATTGAAGGCGGTCTTCTGGATGAGACCAGCCATCTCCCAGTGGCCGCAGGTGGTATCCTTGGCGTGGGTCACCTCCATGCATTTGCCGAAGGCGCCCTCCACGGGGCCCTCCCACTTGGGCAGCGGGCTGCCCTCGATGTGGCCGATGCCCAGCTTGCGCATGTTGGGGATGTTCAAGGGATGGCGCTCCTGTATGTGCCCCAGGGTGTTGGCCCCCACGTCGTCGAATTCCGCCGCATCGGGCAGGGCGCCGATGCCCACGCTGTCCAAAACGATCAAAATGGCTCTCTTGCTCATAGAAACGCTCCTGTTTCGATGTTTGATATTAGTATACCAAATCCCGAGTGGATTGACAACTGCTCTGGATCAAATCCATGCCGGAGGTCAGCTCCATATCCCGGCCGTTGATCTGGCTCAATTCCCGAAGAAAGTCGCTCTGCCCGCTGTCATAGGGCAGCAGCACTTTCACATGCTCATACAGGGCGAAGAGAAACTCTCCGTTGGTGGGCATTCCCTGCTTATCCTGAGCGCTGTATCCGAAGTACTGGCGCTGGACTCCCTTTCCCGCCAGCCGCCAGCAGCTTTCCACCCCATGGCGCATGGCTCTGTCCACCATGATCGGAGAGGAATTATGACGCTGGGATAGGGCCGGATAGAGCTGCTGCATGAGCTTGATACGGGAAGGGTACCGCATATCCGAAAGCAACCCGACCCCATCGGAAAAATACCGAAAAGCCAGCAGATGGCGCGGCACCGACAGCGCGTCAAGAGAGCACTGGGCCTGCAGGGTGAACCATCCCCTTCGACCGCCTTCGTCGGAGGCCTCGCCAATAAGCAGGGCGATGCGCCGCAGCACCAGTTCCAATACCAGAGGCTTATAAAACACGAAGGTCGCCGCGGCGAAGATCTGCTCACGCTGCGCCCTGTGCGGATCGGACAAACAGTCATCCCTCTCTGCCAGCAGGAACATAGGTATCTGAAACCGGTGGCATTGATCCGCAATGCCCGCACCGGCCCCCATCAACAACTCCGCTTCCGCCAAGAAAAAGCAGTCCCCCTCCTCTGGCTGAACCGTTGCCGTCATGTTCCGCTCAGCCAAATATATCTCCGCTCGTGCCCTGTCCTGCGGCCGAAGCAACAGGCACGCTTTCTTTTCCCGATCCCCTTTCATGCCCGCAGCGCCTCCTCCCGCAAAGACGCCCCTTCGCCCCAAGGACTGTCCAAACGCATCCGCACACGATCCGCGACCATGTAGATAAAGGCAGAATTGGAAGGCGTGTCACGATGAGCTTCCACCGTATAACCGAAGAAAGTTTGAATGGTGTTGATATCCGCCCGCATCCAAGCACACTCGATAGCATGACGCATGGCGTGCTCGGCCATGGAAACGGATGTGCCGCAGAGTCGGGCGGTGGCGGGATAAATATCCTTCATGATGGATAGGCGGGCAGGATGATCAGCGCAGTTCACCAGCTTAATAGCCTCCCGCAAAAGATGATATCCCTGCAGATGGGGCGGAACGCCTAAAGAGAAGAGAGTGCGAGTCACCAAGTAATCCACATATCCAAGGTCAGGCTGTGCGGGAGACGACTCCGAACGAGTCAGGGAATAGAGCTGCGCCGCCGTCTTCTTGGGATCCATAGGTTTCAAAAAGCAATAGGATATGGGCTCCCCCATACGCTCCAACACCGCCGTCGTGCCTTCCCCCGCCATGACGAACAGGTGGGGCCGCCTAAGCAGCGGCAGCATGGATATTGCCTCTATGATCTCCAAGCCATCGATGCCGGGCAATTCAAGGTCGATAAGCAGCACATCCGTGCGCTCCCCTATATACCGTTCCAAAAGCTCTCTTCCGTCCCGCAGGATCGGCAAAACGCGAAATTGTTTGCTGCGGATCAAAACAGTCTGTAGACTTTCCGCTGCGGTCGTGTCCGCACTGACGATGCGAAGTGTCTTCATGTGCCCTCCCAGATTTGAATATATGGACAAAATATGAATAAATATGAAACCGGAGTCTTTACTCGGTTCGAGATAATAATACATGTTGTTTCGCGATTTTGCAAGATGCATACCCCTCATAAATCGCGTAAAAAGTATGAATAAATAATGAATATTACGCAATTCCGTTTTTTTGCATTTTTTTCGCCTTTTTTTGATCCGACGAGGAGAGAAAAAACATAATCAATAGAGCTTCTCCAGCATCCATTGAGCATACACGCAATATCCCCTTTTGGGTTCATTGACAAAAACATGGGTCACCACGCCAACCAGCCTCCCGTTCTGCACCACCGGGCTGCCGCTCATGCCCGGTACGATACCGCCGGTCAGGGAAATCAAGGCGGGATCGGAAACCTCCACCATCATGCCTTGGATGCCCGGCGCGCTCTGAACCTTGAGACGGATGATCTTGCATGCGTATCCTTTCAGTTCCCCATCAACGGCAGCGTAGAGGATGGCATCGCCGGTCTGGACCTGAGAAGCTGCGGCCAGCGGCATCTCCCGCCCCCACAGGTCTGAATCTCCTGTATAGGGGCCCGCCACGCCATAGCTGCTATTGATATCGATGTGGCCCACAGCATCCTTCTCTTTCGTGGAGAACTCCCCCGACAACTCCCCCACCTGACCCGTTTCTGCCCTCAGCACCGCCGTGACGGAAGCGGGGGTAATATATCCCCTGTCAGCAAGCAACGTGAAGCCGGTGTCCGCATCGGCCACCCCATGTCCTAGGGCACAGAACCTATCTCCCTGGAGAAAGGACAACGTTCCGATACCTGATGTGCTTTCCCTGACCCACGCTCCCAGCTTCCGCAGGTTCGTGTCTCGTTCCATGGCCGGCCGCAGAAGCAAGGTCAACTGCTCCGTTCCCCGCTGGACGGTCAGCGCTACCTGCTCCCGATCCTGTAGGGACGCTATAAGTCCGGATGCTCCCTCCACCGCTTGACCGTCCACCATCAAAATAGAGTCGCCTTTCCTGAGCCCGGCGGCAGAAGCAGGGGATTGTTCGCCGGCATAGGTCCCCACTGTGGTGAAGCCCACCACCTGGACCCCCTTGGTGTACAGGACGATGCCAACAGCCTGTCCCCCCATGCGCACAACAGGGAGATGGGGCACCTCCCGGACCGTTCTGAGCGGTATTAGGCCAAAGAGAGCATAGGTGCGCTGCCTCTGCGGTATGCGCTGATCCTTGCTCTCACGAACAGGGCGAGCCTGGGCACGGATAAAAGCCGGCACCGATTCTGACGACCCCGCCTCCACCCCTTCGGGCAGCGCTCGCAAAGCGGCCATGGCGGGAGAAAAATGCCAGAAAAACAGCAGGACGCTGAGCCCCGCTGCTATGGTTTTCTTCGTTTGCTGCTTCATGGAGGATAGGATACCCTTCATGTCATACCTTCATTCACGGACGCTTTCTGGTCTGCTGAATGCCATTATTATCGATGGAAGTCTCCCCGGAGAGCAACAGCTCGCTGACGGTCACGAAGGAATATCCCTTCTGTTTCGCGGTCTCGATGAGCACCGGCAGATAGGTCTCGATCTTGTAACCGTTGTTGTGACAGAGGATGATGTCGCCGCTCTGCAGCTTTTTCAGGACCCCGTCCAGAATGGTTTGAGCGCTCCTGTCCTGCTTCCAGTCCACCGTGTCCCGAGACCATTGGATCACCTCATAGCCTGCCTCCCGAGCCGCCTTGATGACGGTGTCGTTGTATTCGCCGAAGGGTGGTCTAAACAGAGTGCTGCGCTTGCCTGTCAGCTCCTCCAGCATGTCATCCAGGTCCTTGAGCTCCTTCTGGATGCCGATGGTGTCCATACGGTTCATGTGGGGATGGGTCAAGCTGTGATTGCCGATCTCGTGTCCGCGTTTTGAAATCTCTTTGACGAAGTCTGGATACTGCTTGACCCACACGCCGCAGAGAAAGAAGGTGGCCTTTATGTTATATTTATCCAGGGTATCCAAGATAAAAGGGGTTTTATCCGCGTCCCATGCCGCGTCAATGGTGAGGGCGATCCGGTTGTCCCCTCTCCCCACGCCGTACACAGGCAGTTCCCGGCTCTTCATGGGCAGCACGTTCAGCTCATAGTTCTCCACCTGAGCCATGGCGGCGGCGGTCTCTCCCTGATGCGGACGGTCTTTGAGCCGCAACCACAAAAGCAGACCGCCTGCCAGCAACGCCACACACATTAGAGCGATGAGCAGATTCTTTTTTGTCAGCACGATGATCGGCATGTTGCACCTCCCCGAAATCATGGTACAACCTATGATGGTTCCTTCCCGCGTATGCTCCCGAACCATGGGACGACAAAAAAGGAACGGAGTTCCCGTTCCTTTCTATATATGCTGGTTCGCTATTTCACCTTCAATGTGGCGGGTTTGGACCAGGTGGGGCCCTCCGCATTGGAGGCAACACAACAGTACTGCCAGCCGTTCATCTCCAGTGTAACCCCTTCGACGGTCAGGGTCGGCCCCGTCTCGCCGTCCAACACCTCCCAATCGCTCTCCGCCGTCTTCCTAAAGTACCATTGGTAGGTCACCTCGCCGCCCAAAGCCTTTGCCTTGAACAGCACCGTCCCCCCGACTTTCGCCGTGATGCTCTTGGGATGAGCGCTGAACTTCGGCGGCGCCGGCGTTACCGTTAAGGTGGATTCCCGGGTCTCCTGTTTATCGTCGTCGTTCCATACCAGGCACTTATACTTCCACTCGTTGTTGACCATCGTTACCTTGACGGAGTAGCTGGCCTTGTTGGCGCCTTCGATCTCCGCCCATTCTTCGGCCCCTTTGGCCTTGCTGTACCACTGGTAATGGATATCCGGCCCCACAGCCTTCACCGCAAACTTCGCCTTTGATCCGCTCCGTACCGTCAGCGTTTCCTTAGGCTGGGTCTTGATGGTCAGAGGCACCTCCGTCACCGTCAACTCAGCGGGGTCGGATGACAGGGTCCCGTCATGGTTCCAGACTTTGCAATAGTACTGGGTGCCGCTCTTCTTCAAGGATGTCGTTACCGTCAACGTGGCCTTGGTGGCATCCGCCACCTCCTCCCAAGGCGCAGACTCAGAAGCCCGGCTGAACCACTGGTACTGGGGGCTGGGCCCTGTGGCTTTCACCGTGAACTTGGCTTTTGTTCCGCTCTTGACGGTCACGCTCTTGGGGTTGCTCTTGATGGCAAGGGGCGCTTCCGTCACCGCCAGGGTGGCGATCCCTGACACAACCGGATCGTCAACATCATCGTTCCAAATCTCGCAGTAATACTGCCAGCCGTCGTTGATCTTCTTCCACGCAATAATCAGCAAGGTGGCCTTGGTGCCCTCGGACACCATGGTCCAATCGGCCTCCGCATTGGGGCGGCTATACCACTGATACTGCAGCTTGGGGCCCGTGGCCTTCACCGTGAGCTTGACCTTTGTGCCACTCTTCACGGCAACGCTCTTGAGCTGGGTCTTGAGGACCGGTGGCTGAAGGGTCACATGGAGGGTTACCGTTTGCGTATAGGTCTCGCCGGCTTCGTTCATGACGCCGCAACGGTATTGCCAATCCTTATTCTCCTTGGCGCCGACAACGGTGAACGCGGCTTTTTCGGCCCCTTCCACGATCTGCCAGGGAGCCCCCTCATCGGCGCGGCCGTACCACCGGTATGTGATGGTCCCATCCCCTTTGGCTTTCACTCTGAATGTGGCCGCGACACCGCTCTTCACCGTGACGGTCCTGGGCTGGGAGGTGATGACGGGCGGCGGATAGGGCAATTGCTCGCTGTTGTGATGCTCCCGACTCAGCTCCGCGCCGCAGCGGGCACAGTAGACCACCTCGTCATAACTGCCCTCCGCGTCCGCGGTGGCGGGCACTTCGTTCTCATGGACCGGCTCCCCGGGCAGATGACCCAGGGCGTCGGTGACCTTCGGCTCACGGCTCAGCTCCTCGCCGCAGATGGAGCAGTAGACCACCTCATCATAGCTGCCCGGCTCGGTGCATGTGGGCTCCACTTCGTTCTCCCGCACCGGCTCTGCGGGCAGGTGCTCCGGCTGGATGACAGCATCGAGCAGGATCCGTCCATCGTTGTTAGCCGAAAGGACACCAGTGACGACCAGGATCTGTTCGTCCAGATACCCATCGAGGGGCAGCTGCAGCTGGGCCGCCGCCAGCGCCAGCTTCGTGGCCCTGACCTGCACCAGCCGGGCCATGAGATCGTTGTTCAGCTCCTCAATGGCAGCAACCGCGGGAGTGATCACCGCGTCGGTATCCGTGACCTCCACGATCATGGCGTCCATGATCTCCGAGATCTGATACCCGGCCGGATTATAGATCATGGACTCGCCTGTGACGGTGACCCGCTTGCCCTTTTGGACTGCGTTCATATTCGCCTGGCTGTTGCTGCTGTCCAGCAGGACCAGCATCCCCTGGTCCCCGTTCTGCAGGTACACGGTCTTCCCGCTGCGATAGGTGACCACGCCGGTGAAGGATAATGTCTGATCGAGGACGGTGACGCCGACCGTGCCGGGCGCGGTCACGGTGGTCGCTTCCATATCGATGCTGATGACCGTGGGAGGTTCGGTATCCAAGGTCTGCGAACTGTTGTCCCCATCTGCGATAGCAAAGGTCGGAAGCAGACATAGCAGCAGGGCCAGGGGATACAGGATGAAAGCGATCCTCTTTTTCATATGACGGAAGCCTCCTATATGATACACGGCAAAAACCTCTATAAATCGACATGATAAGTATACAGCACACAGCGAGGGATTGCAAGAAAAAAGCCCCTTTTCAAAGGGCTGGGATAGGGGGCAAAAAAAGCGGCGACCGGAGCATAACGCCCCGGCCGCCGTGGGATCCGATAATGTGGTTTATGCCCGCTCGATGAGGCCGTAGTTGCCGTCTTTGCGAACGTAGAGCACGTTCACATCGCCGGTCTCGGCGTTCTCGAACACGAAGAAGGAATGGCCCAGCATCTCCATCTGGAGCATGGCCTCCTCCTCGCTCATGGGCCGGATATCGAACTTCTTGGTGCGCACGATCCGCGGCGTGAAGGCTTCCTTTTCTTCCTCCTCTACGGGGGCATAGTCGGCGATGACCTCGCCGGACTTGCGCCGACGATCCTGGCGGGTGCGATACCGCTGGACCTGTTTTTCCAACTTATAGACCACATTGTCCAAAGACGCGTACATGTCGCCGGAGGTCTCCTCCGCCCGGACGATACGGCCCTCATAGGGAACGGTGACCTCCACGATGTGGCGGTTTTTCTCTACGGCCAAGCTCACCTGGGCATCCGCATCCTGGGGGAAGAACTTGGAGAGCTTGTTCAGCTTCTTCTCCGCGGTTTCCCGCATGTAGTCGGAGACTTCAAGGTTTTTTCCGGAAATGGAAATACGCATATCTTTCACTCCCTCTGACGCGATCATATCGTTTCCTCGCGCCTATTAGTATATTACCACAGTTTTGCGGTTTTGTCCTTTCCTTTTTGAAAATTATTCTGCTTGTTTCAAATATTTTTCTTTTCGCCAAAAAATAGGCCCATGGCCTTGATTCTCCGCCCGTTGTGTCGTATACTATATACCAATTATTTTCGAGCCCCCTTTCAGGGCAGCATGAAAAGAGGTAATCCTATGAATTTTGTGTTTATTTCCCCCTACTTTCCCCACACCTACTGGAACTTCTGCGACCGGCTGAAGAAGAACGGGGTGAACGTGCTGGGTATCGGCGACGCGCCCTACGACAGCCTGGAAGGAAATCTGAAGGCGGCGCTGACGGAATACTACCGGGTGGACACCCTGGAAAGCTACGAGCAGGTCTTCAAGGCCGTGGCCTTCTTCTCCTTCAAATACGGCAAGATCGACTGGCTGGAGTCCAACAACGAGTACTGGCTCATCCAGGACGCCAAGCTCCGCACCGACTTCAACATCACCACGGGCGTCAAATATGAGGACATCGGGTCCTGGAAGCATAAGTACGGCATGAAGCCGGTCTACGCCTCGGCGGGCATCCCCACCGCCCGGTCCCACCTGGTTACGGACGAAGCGGCCGCCAAGGCTTTTCTGGCCGATATCGGCGGCTACCCCGTCATCGTCAAGCCCGACGTGGGCGTGGGCGCCGCGGACACCTGGAAGCTGGAGAGCGACGCGGACCTTCTTGATTTCTTCCAAAACAAGCCCGATGTGCCCTACGTCATGGAGGAGTTCATCTACGGCGACATCTACTCCTACGACGCTGTGGTGGATTCCCACAGCGAGGTGCTGTTCGAGAATTCCGCCGTGTTCCCCCCGTCCATCGCGGATCTCGTCAACAACGATCTGGAGCTGGCCTACTACACGCTGAAGGAAGTGCCTCCCGCCCTTAAGGAGCTGGGCCGTCGGACCGTGAAGGCGTTCAAGGTCAAGAGCCGGTTCGTGCACTTCGAGTTCTTCCGTTTGACCAAGGCCCGCAAGGGCCTGGGCGAAGTGGGCGACTTCGTGGCCCTGGAGGTGAACATGCGGCCCGCCGGCGGCTACACCCCGGACATGATGGACTACGGCCACGCCACGGACGTGTACCAGATCTGGGCGGACATGATCACCGCCGACAAGCGACTCCTGCCCAAGAGCGGCCAGGACCACTGGTGCGTCTATGCCAGCCGCAAGGACTCCCGCACCTATCGCCACACCCACGAGGAGATCCTGCAGAAATACGGCGATCGGATCACCATGTGCGAGCGGATGCCCCAGATCATGTGGGCCACCATGGGCTGCATGATGTACATGGCCCACGCCTACAGCGAGCAGGAGGTCCAGGAGTTCATTCGGTTCGTCCAGGAATGGGCCTGAGAGGAAAGAGCTATGCAGGAATGGTATGAGCGTCAATACAGCCCCATCCTGAACCGGGACATGGAGCACGCCCTGATCGGTCACGACGGGAAGCTGTGCCTGGCCTTCGCGCCCCAGAACGGGCACACCTGGGACTTTCGCAACTTCGGCATGGTGGAGACCGTGCGCCCCTGGATCGAGGCGGGACGGCTGAAGATCCTGCTGGTGGACAGCATCGACGAGGAGACCTGGTCGGACGCCAACGGCGACGGCCGCTACCGGATCGAGCTGCAAGAGCGGTGGTTCCACTACATCATGGAGGAGCTGCTGCCCCAGTACCTGCCCTGGGATCAAAAGGCCATGGCCACGGGCTGCAGCATGGGCGGGGTCCACGCGGCCAACGCCTTCTTCCGGCGGCCGGATCGATTCGACACGCTGATTTCGCTCAGCGGCCTGTTCGACGCCAGCCACTTCTTCCACGGGTACATGGACGATCTCGTATACGCCAACTCCCCCATCCACTTTCTGCCCAACATGCCCGCCGACCATCCCTGGATGGACCTGTACCGCCAGAGCAACATCATCTTCTGCTGCGGTCAGGGCGCCTGGGAGGACGAGATGCGGGTCGATTCCCACGCCCTGGACGTCATCTTGAACGAGAAGGGCGTGCCCCACTGGGCAGACTTCTGGGGCTATGACGTGAACCACGACTGGCCCTGGTGGAAGAAGCAGCTGCCCTACTTTATGGGGCATATGCTGGGATAAAGGACCAAAAGCACAGCGCCGACGCGGATGCGTCGGCGCTGTTTGTTGTTTGCTTACTTTCTGCCCCGACCGCCCCTGCCCCGGGACAGGGTGGCGTTGGGATTGGTGAAGTCGATGTTTAGGGCGTCCGCCACCGCCTCCAGGATGCCGTTGGAGGAGAAGGTGGCGCCGCTGACGGTGGACACGTCCACCCCCTGGGCGTTGAGGATGGCGGCGATCAGGGAGGACTGGGCCCGGCTAAAGTACTGCCGGTCATCCTCGGAGGAGAGGACGGTCACGTCCGTGATCCTCCCGCCCGCCACGGTGACCTGGACCTGGGTGGCGCCCCGGTAGCCGCTGCCGGTGCCGGTATAGACGCCGTCCGCGTAGGTGCGAGCGACGGAGGACTGGCCCTCGGGCGAGGTGACGGCGGGCTGGGTCTCCTGAACGGCGGGCGCCTGCTGCTGCGGCTGGGCGGGATCGGCCCCGTTGGACTGGGTTTTATCCTGGCCAAACTGACCCTGCCCCCTGCCCCTGCCGCCCTGACGGCGGCCTTGACCCTGGCCGTTGCCGAAGCCCTGGCCGTTACCGAAGTCTTGACCGTTACCGAAGTCCTGGCCATTGCCGGAGCCCTGGCCGTTGCCGAAGCCCTGGCCCGGCTGACGGTCCTGACCGGAGGCAGCGCCCTGGTCCGCATTGGAGCGCTGGCCCCTGCGCGGATGGGTCCCTTCCCCCGCTTCACCGGTGGGCGGGGTCATGCCAAAGAAGCCGCTGCCGCCCTCCGCCTGCTTGCGGCCGCCCCTGCCCTGGCCATGGGTATGGGTCTCAGCCACCGCCGGCAGGCCGGAGGTGTCGAGCTGGAGGGCGTTGGCCACCGCCTCCAGGATGCCCCGGCAGGAGTAGGTGGCGCCGGTGACGGCGGACACGTTCACGCTCTGCTCCTGGAGGATGGCCGGGATGACGCCGGATTGGGCCCGCTGGAAGAAGTCGCTGTCGTCGGGGCTCGAAAGGATGGTCACGTCCGTGATGCGGCCGCCGGACACGGTGACCTGGGCGGAGATGGTGCCGCGGAAGCCGGTGCCGGTGCCGGTATAGACGCCGTCCACATACCGGGTGCTGGGGGAGGCGGACTCGGCGGAG
>JAEEGL014425903.1_pt1 | contig 18547 bp, 14 predicted proteins | sample 9134231 | NCBI WGS metagenome assembly JAEEGL01 (sample SAMN16246548, study PRJNA631951) | gut metagenome | biome: gut microbiome; feature: rumen; material: fiber-attached | host: Bos | place: Iran: Karaj | collected 2018-10 | reverse complement strand
AGATGGGCGTCAACGAGCAGACAGTATTCTGGTACCGCAAACGTCTCTACGCCAAACTGAACGTCCATTCCGCCGTCCAGTTCACATCAGAGATGCAGAGGCTGGGTCTGGATAGGTAACCTATCCGGAAATAGACGCCGCCATCTCTTCAGGTAATTAAGGGGTGGCGGCAAATTATTTTTGTATTATCAGAATAATTCGTAACTTTGCAAAGGATTGGTTATCCAATCAGATGGACTGGGGTGTCCCCGGTCGGAAAAGGGTTGAAGAGAAATCTCAACTCTTTTTTTTGTTTAAAGGCCCTCCTCCAATCTAGGAATCACTTTCAGTCCCAGTTTTTTTCCATCGCTGACATAGATATTGTCTTTGATGATGTCGTAAGCGAAGTTCACCCGATTAGGATTGAGAAGATACTGCGTGATGGGATAGGCGATGAGGTTGGCCAATTGAAGGCCGGTTACGTTCTGCTTTTTTGAGAGGAAATCGAATTTCCGAATGTGAGACTGGAGACGCTCCGGGGTTACCCAATGAGTGCCCACATCGCGTAGTTTGTTGTAGTAATTCAGCAGTTCTGATCCTGCTGCTTGCCCCGCATTTCGGCCATGACGTGCATATCGGCATTCTCAGACACATCATCCAGAAAGAAGATGGACCGCTCGATAAGGAAGGACAGGGACTGGCCGTAGATGTCGTTGAACTTGCCGAATTGCCGGATGTAGGGTTCTTTGGGAAAGGAGCAAGTCGGTTATATTTACATTGTTGTCCCATTGTTTTACCTAAATTTTGAAAATTTTAGCAACTATTTGATTTATAATAAGTTCTGGACTTACAATGTAAGTTTCCTAAACCTTAAATAGTGGTTCGATTCAACTAGGAGCTACGAAAATTGCCAGCCGGACGGCTGGCAATTTCGTTTCTTTTAGGGAGGCGCTTTAGTTTACGATATGCAGATCAGGTGACTCTTCAGGGCGCTGGAGAGGTCGGTACGGGTGGTTTTGCCGGAGGTGACTGAGTCGAGGAATTCGTGGACCATTTTCTTGTCGGCTCCGGCGTGAAGGGGGCTGCCGATGATGCCGGAGAAATCGTAGGTTTCAGGGGCTGAATCCTTGCGCCGCAAGGTGATTTTGGAACCGCCGGCGTCGATTTCGCCGTTTACGAAGACGAAATGCGCCTTTCGCTCTCCCTCACGCCGGATGCAATCCATCCGGATGACGGCCCGGAGCCCGTCGGGATAGACCATTTCGATGGTCTGGGTATCATTTACGTCGTTGTCCGAGAAGAAGACGCAGCGGCCGAAGTCGCTTTCGCGGAGAATGCGGTGTAGCATTTCATCGACGGATTCCCCGGGAAGCGGGATGAAGTTGCTGATCCATTCGCGTCTTCTGAGATAGAGGTCTACGGCAGAGAATTTACATCCCTTCTCCAGCGGACAGTCGAGGCAGCGGGCTGCGGCCCCTTCCGGTGCGTTCTCGGCGCGGAAGAACTTCCTCTCCCCGGCCAGATGCCACTCTGACGGCTCTCCGGGAAGCATCCACAGCAGCAGGTCGACATCGTGGCAGAGTTTGGTGGTGGCGATGGGGGCCGAGTCCTTTTCCCGGCCCCACATCCCCCGGACAAAGCTGTGCATCATCCGGTTGAGCCCCACGTCGATGGTCCAGTCCACTGTCAGCGGACGTCCGAGGGCCGGGTCGCCGACGAGTTCTTTCAATTTGATGAAATAAGGGTGGTAACGGAGTTCGTGGCAGACCGTAATCCCCACGCCTGTCTCCACCGACAGCCTCGCCAGGTCGATGCACTGGGCCGCATCTGTTGCCATCGGTTTCTCAAGCAGGACGGGCCAGCCGTGCAGGAGGCACCGGCAGGCATAGTCGTAATGCGTCCTGTCGGGGGAGGCAATGATGACGGCATCTACATGGATACCTGAAGAAATGAAGTCTTCGAAACGGCAGAAACAGCGCTCCGGCGGAATTCCGATCTTGCTGACTGCATAGAGGCGGCGCTCGGCGGAGGGCTCCACGATGACGGAAATGCGCGCCCTGCCGTCAAGACAGGACGCGTATTTGCCGGCACGGTTGCCGAACCCTATGAGCGCCAGGGATATCACTCAGCAGCCTTGGATGATTTCGGCCATCCGGGACAGCTTGGAGGAGGCTGACCGGAACAGGGCCATCTGGTTGCGTGTACGGACGAGGTTGTGCTCCGGGTAGCGGATCTTGTAGTAGGTGTCGCCGTTGATGTAGTCGGCCAGGAAGCGCACGGCCTGCATGTAAGGGAACAGGCAGGCGGCGTACGGCAGGTTTTCACGCTCCAGAGGAGTCAGGAAGACCTTTGCCGTCTCCAGATAACCGGTGGCGAACGCCTCGAAAATATCCATACGGAAGTCAACCTTGTCCAGTTCGGGCGAATCCTCGGCGACCGGATTGGCGGCCGTACGGAGGAAGTCTCCGAAGTCGGAGAAGACGAAGGACGGCATCACCGTGTCGAGGTCGATAACACAGAGGATGTTGCCCTTGTCGTCGAAGAGCATGTTGTTGACCTTGGTGTCGCAGTGGCAGATCCGCTTGGGAAGAAGGCCTTCCCTGTGAAGCCGTTCAGCCTTGCACATTTTTTCCTCATGCTCCTGAATCTCGGCTACGAGTGCCTGCACTTCAGGGGCAGCCATCCGGCCCGCCTTGTCGGCGGCGATGGCCTCCCGCAGCTGACGGGCGCGGAGCTCCATGTTGTGGAAGTCGGGGATGGTCTCGCCCAGCGTCTCCGGAATGTCCGCAAGCATTGCTTCGAAATGCCCGAAAGCCTGGCCGGCATAGCGTGAATACTCCGGGTTGACCAACTCATAGGTGAACGCATTATTGATGAACACAGAAACCCTCCAATAGGACTCTCCGTCGGTCCAGTAGGACTTGCCTGACTCCTTGCAGGGGAGGAAGCGGAGGACCTTGCGGTCGATGTCCGTCTCTCCGGCCGCGATAAGTTTGCCGCGTATGTGGCGCGTCACGCAGTCGATGTTGTGCTGCAGCAGGTCGACATCCTGGAAGATGGCGTTGTTGATGCGCTGAAGGACATAGTCGTCAGCTCCGTCGGTACGGACCATGAGCGTGTCGTTGATCAAGCCGTTTCCGAGAGGCTTGATCTCCGTCACTTCGCCCTCAAGGACAAAGTGACGGAGAATATCCATATAAGCTTCCATCAAATGCTATTTCTCAATAGTGATGGTGCAGGATCTGTTGCGTAAGTTGGATCCGCTCTTGTTGCCCCAGCTATAGACATGGACAGTCTGGCCCTTTTCGATCGGCAGATCCTCACGGGGGACCGAAAGCTCTGTTTCAATGTAGTCCTGGTCGGGGCTGATCCTTCCGGCGGCCGAGATATGTGAGACAAAACTTTGCTCAGCGGAGCATCCGCCTGAGGGCGCGGTTTCGATGACCGGTTTTTCTGCGCTTCCTTTGAATAAGAACACATAGAACCATGCATCGATGCCGATGCCTTCTCCAAAGTTGTGCTGGTTGTTCACATTAGGATTTCCGGCGTCCGGAATACAGTCGATGCAATAATAGTAATAGCCGTTGTTGGAGTCATTCCACAATCCGTCATCGTTCCACAACCTCTTGGTGTAGAAGTAGACAAACTTCTCGTCATAGGTGACTTTGAGGGTGCGGTACGGACCGGTGCTGGTCTCCTCCTCTTCGAGTCCGGTGATACCTTCCCAGTCGGACATTTCGCCGTTGATTTCGATGGCCGGGACAAAAACGGGCTCTTGGTTGTTGCCCTCATTCTCACTGTTGTTCTCTTTCTTGCATGCCGCGAGAGCGAATACGGTCAATGCAGCAAAAAACAGATACTTAATTGTTTTCATATCAGTAATAAATTAAGGAATTACTCAAGCATGAGGCTGCGGAACTCGTCGATCTCGGACTGGGTGATGCCGATGCTGGTGAAGTATTTCTGCATGCATTCGGCAAAACTCCAGTTGTCGTTTTCGGCAAGGCTCCAAATGTAGCTGGCGGCGCCCCTGTAGTCAACCTTACGGGTCATTTTCGTGGATTCTCCAGAGCTGACCGAATAGCCGTCCGGGGCGAACTGCGTAAGTTCATACTCCTTGGAAATGTCGCCTTCGTTGACTCCGAGGATGCCAAGGACCATCATCGCTACGGTGCCGGTACGGTCGCGACCCAGCGAGCAGTGGAAATAGACGGGCTTGTTCTCCTTGACGCATTTCATGATGAACCGGATGCACTGTGCGCACTTTGACTGATCTTCCTTGAGCATCTGGGTATATCCCTCTTCGATGCAGGGTGCCAGGAAATTGAAGTTCTCAACGTAGCCGTAGAGAGGGCTTTGTTCCATGTTCAGATACTCCTGAGCACCGCTTGAGGTATGACCCCGGAGGTCCAGCTGGGCCTTGATGCCTTCGGCTATCAGGTCAACTCTTCCAAGGGATTTGATTTCGGGGGACTGGAAACGTCCGCCCCTGTAGATCATGCGATACTTGACGGTCTTGGTGCCGTCTTTGGTCTTCCAGCCGCCCAGGTCGCGGACATTGCGCAAGGCGGAGAAACGAAGCTGGTGGAGATGTCCGGTGGTCTGGAACGAGCCGGAAGTCAGCACCTGGCCGCCGCTCTTGACCTCATAATGGTATTTGGCGTTGGGGCGCAGACTTGAGATGTCGACATAATGGTCATTGATATAAGGGGAGGAGTATTCCCGGCTCCATCCGTCGTCTTCCCAGAGACGGCAGACCGGCGAACCACCTTCCGGATTCGCTTCCCAGCGTATGGTGAACTTCGGAGCGAAGTCGTCCTTGCCGGGGCATGTCGGAGCATAGTCTGCATCCGTGATGTGGGTGATGGTGTAATCCCGTTCCGGATAGGTTACGGTCGTAAGGAATTTTTCTACATTTTTGTTCGTGGCGAGGACGATATCCCCGTCTTTGATCAGCGGATAACCGGACTCGGGATCAACCAGTTCCTGTTTGTTTTCCTCATTTCCGTTCTCGTTCTCGTTGCCGTTCCCGCCCGATTTCTCGCAGCAAATAAACATCGGGACGAGGAGCAGTAGCAGAAAATTGTGAAGTTTCATAATGCGATTGTTTAATATAGTAGTAATTTCATTCTATTTGACATGGGAAGCGAGGATCCGTCCCCATTCGTCGTTCTCCCGGATGCCGGTGAAGGCGTCAGCCCCCGGGCCCCAGGCATAGACGGGAACGGCAATGCCGTTATGGCATTCGTTGGCGAAGTGTACTCCAATCTCACCCTTTTCCAGATTGCCGTCCTGGAGGGTGAGGCAACCCGTGGCGTGGTCGGCTATCACCACCACCAGGGTATGGCCGTCGGCGGCTGCCCACTGCAGCACTTCGCCGATGTTGCGGTCGAAATCCAGCAGCTCTTCCATCGCCTTGCCGATGTCGTTGGCGTGGAGCCAGTCGTCGATGTTGGATCCCTCGATCATCATGACGAAGCCCTTCTCGCCACTCTCGCGGGAGAGAATATCCAGCCCGCGGGCCGTCATGTGGCGGAAAAGGTCGCCGCGCTCGGCCGCAACGGGCAGGTTGTCCGGGGCAAGGATGCCGATGACGGGCAGGTCCGCCTCCAGCAGCGCCCGCTCTGTAAGCGCCACGTTGTAGCCCGCGGCTGCCATCTCGGCAGTGATGTCGCGTCCGTCAGTCCGGTTCACGGTAAACCAGTCCAGGCCGCCTCCGGCCAGGTAATCCACGCCGCAGTCCACGTAATCTGCAATCAGGTCTTCCTGATTGCCGCGATTCTCGTTGTGGCAGCAGAAGTCGCAGGGCGTGGCATCGGCGAAGTGGCAGGTGACGACGACGCCCGTCTTCTTGCCCATGGAGCGGGCTTTTACCAGGAAGGAAGACAGGTCGGATCCGTCCGGCGCCACTCCGACGTGGTCAAAGGCGGTCTTGACGCCGGCGGCAAGGGCCGTTCCTCCCGCTCCGGAGTCTGTGATAAGGTTGTCGGTGCACCAGGTGCGGGACAGGCCCACATAGGGGAAATTGTCGAGATTGAGTTTTCCGTGGTTGAGCACCCAGGCGCAGCTTGCCTGCTCCAGGCCCATTCCGTCACCGATCATCAGGATGACATTGCGCACCTCGCCATCTACGGGAGGCATGTTCACCTCCACCGTCTCGTATGGATTCGGGGTCGTGTAATACTGAAGCACTACCTCCCTGCCTTTGCAGGAAAGGACAAGCATGGCCAGTACGGTGAGGAACAATCTTTTCATGTGCTATTTGATGTTGGCGTCGTCGAGGCCGGTGAACTCATATTTGTAGATATGGGATGTTGAGCCGTAGTCGTCACCAATCCAGACGCAGCTGTTAGCGTGGTCGACGCAGATGGATTCCTCGTTGGATTTGCTCTTAAGGGTATAGGATCCCAGCAATCTCTCACCGTCTCCGGTGAGGACGAAGAACTTATGGGCCTCGGAATCGACTATCCACAGCCAGTCGGTGAGCGGATCGTAGCAAAGACCGGCGATCTCGGTGATGGCGGGGAACATGGTCCTCAGGTCTTTTCTTTCGAGCACTTCCTTGGTCTCCAGATTGCAGAGATAGAGATAAGATCCGGTCTGTGTGCCGGCATAAGCCAGTCCTTGCCCTTTGGAATTCTTCTTATAGTAGGTGAAACCTTCAAGGCCGGCATTGCTGAAGCTCTTGGCATCGGCTATGTTGAAGAGTGATACGACATTCTTGAACGTGCTCTGATTAAAAATGTCGGGGATACTCGCGCTGGGGATGCAGCACACGACGTTCGGCTCGCCACCGATGAGGATATCGCCCGTGTCGTAATTGACGGAGATCCCTTCCGAATCGATGGTGGAGCCGGTCGTTGTCATCAGGTACGCCTTATTAAGCACCTCACCGCTGAATGAAATCTTGGCTATTTCACTGCCGTCTCCAAGGGCCCAGAGGAAGTCTCCATCCTTGCTCAGGCACAGGCCGGAGAGTTCGTTCAACTTCACGGAATACATTGTCTGTTTCCCCATTTGGGGCATTTGTGGCTTGGGCCCGTCATAAGGCTTGAGAGCATCTGTAATATCATCCAGATCGGTGATTTCCCCCATTTTGAGTTTGGTCTGTTCGTCGACGGAATAGGAAACGGGCCAATTGCCGTCATTGCCGAAATAGATCGTGTATCCTTTTGGGAAGGAAAGTGTGCTGGGGAACCAGAGGAGGGCGGATCCGTCCGTCAAAGTGCCCGTGACAAAGGGATAGCCGTCATTCCTGAAGTTGTAGAAGCCTGAGAATTCCGACGTGTACTCAATTTCATAATCGATGAAACGTATCCCGCTGCGGTTGTTGCCCGCAATGGCGAAGTCGGTATAGCCTGAAGCCTTGAAGCTCAGGCCGCACATTACATCCTTGAAGACAAAGGAGGTTCCGGAAAGGTAGGCTGCCGACATAAGGATATCCGCCCGGGAGAACCGGGTCTTGCTGTCCAATACGCTTTCTCCTGTTATGACGGCCTCTCCGGGCCAGGCCGCATACAGGCCGTCCGGCTTGACGAGGATTTTCGTTACGTCATCGAGCCGGGCGCTTGCTGTCTTGCCGTCGTCCGAAATGTCCGCCGCCGTCAGTGTAATCATCTGGGCGTACGGGCCATAGGCGCCGTGCACATAGATCTTGTCGCCGGCCTCCCACTGTCCTTTCAGCGGAGATACTGTAAAGGTGTAAATCCCGGGTTCGAGTTCCATCTGTTCGGGCTCGACCGGCTTTTCTTCTTTCTCGCCTTCCGGCTCTGTCTTTGTGCACGCGAGATTACAGGAAAGGGTCAAGGCTATCGTGGCCAGGAGAAGAAACAGAAAAGATTTTTTCATAATGCAAGCGTATAAGATGTCTCAACCGTACCGTCGGCGGAAACGACAAAATAGACAGGGGTCAATTGCGGATCAAAGACATCCGCGGCATTCTCCGGGAAGAGATATTCCCATCCCGGGACGTCAGGTTGGGGGCCGTACCCGCAACAGACGGCCACGTGGAGGACGTTCGCCCATTCGGGCGCAGCCGCCAAGGCTGTCAGTGCTTCGCGGCAGGAAGGGCAGCCCATGTCCAGGACCAGCACCAGCGTACGCCGGCCGTCCGGAATAAATCCTGGAACGGTCGCGGGAGCTCCTTCCTGGTTGAGCCCAATCCATCTGCTTCTCTGGATGTAGGGGGCGCAGCTGTTAGGGGAGAGGATGCCGTCGGTTGTCATCCGCTCCACAGCTTTGGCATACAAGGCGGCGTTCCGGCAGGGGGAAAGAGGCGTGTAGAATGCGCCGTCCACCCAGCCGGTGTAGAGATAATAGGCAACCTCGTCCTCCTTCAGTTTGTCGAAGAGGACGTCGATGGCTTCGAGTGCGTCGGCTTCGGGAGCAGCGACGGCTTTCTCTGCAAAGATGGCAAAACGGTCCTGGGCGGCTTCGACGTCAGTGTAATCGATGCCGTAGACGTTCCAGTATTCCCGGATGTCGCCTTCCCGGCACCCGGAGAGGAGCGCCGCGAGAAGAAGTATGGCCGTCCACCGTCTCATTTTACTTGATTTCGAACAGCTTGTTCATTCCGGTAGTGGAATCGAACACGTTCTTGTTGGCGAATGCGATGCTGTATTCCGGCCGGTCGCGAAGCAGCGGGTCGGAGAGCTTCAGATAGAGTTTCCCCTTGGCCGTGGACGGGGTGAAGGAGGCCTCGAAACCGTGATAGCCGGGCTGCCAGGAGCGCGGATCCGATCCGAGAGAAGTCTCTTCCCGTCCTCCGGAGGGCGTAACCCATACGAGAATCGCATCTCTTGGGTTCATCGGCGCCGCATAGCCGTTGTTGTGGAAGCGTATCGTCACGGAGCAAGGCTCCCCGGGGATGATATCCTTGGGGTGGAACACGTCCTTAAGGACCAGCCGGTAGCCCAGTCGGGCTATAATGTCGTTATGGCAGCCCTCCGTGTCCCAGCGGCCGAGAACATCCGAATTGTAGTCCTTGTTCAGGTAGGTCCAGTGATAGTCGGCCAGATCTTTTTGCGAGGCAGAGCAGGTGCAGAAATCCGATAATCCGCAGGTTTCTCCGCCCATGATGACGTAACGGGTGTCCGTCTTCCAGAAATCCCGGTCCCGGGTTTCGTTGCCAAAGGTCCCGTAATCGTCTCCGCTTGCGCCGAAGCAGTCGTTGTGACCGGCCAGGCGCGACCGTGTGCTGCCATCATGCGCCGTGGCGGCTGTCAGTGTGTCCTTCACCGAGAGTCCGTACATCCGCATCTTGAACTGCGGGGTTCGGACGGCTACTTGCCTGGACTGCGGGAGAGCGTCCAGCAGGGCATCGGCCAGTTGCTTGCGGGGCTGATATTCCGCATCCGTCTTGGGCTCAAAATTGAAATGTGAGGTATACCACCATTCTCCCCATGCGCCCACGAAGCCGGCCTGGAGCACAAAGATCACATCTTCGTTCTGCTGGAGGTAGGGTTTGAGCTGCTTGACATGCCGAAGGACTTTGTCCACCGTGGGATCCATTTTTTCCTTGGATTCATTCATATTGTTCTTGTAGGCAAAGCGCAGTACGCACTTGGCGCCGCCCTCGCGAAGGGCGTCCATGCAGGCCTGAAATTTCGTGAAGAACCCCTGGGCAATATCACCCTTCATGTAATCGGTAAGATAGAATCCCAGATACCATAGCGTATAGCCGTTCAGACGCTGGGCTTTAACTTCCGCAGCCGTGAGAGCCTCGGTGGAGGAAAAGATATCCCTGGCCCGGTAATGCCCGCGTTCGGGATTGGCCAGATTGGCGGTGGACTCCTGGAAGGTCACTTTGACGCCCTCGGGGGTGGCGTTTTCAGCCACTTCCCTGACGGTGGTGACAGGGAAGTCTTCCTTTTCTCCAAGGTCCGTTTTTGCGGGTTCGCATGCCGGCAGGACTACAAGGAGCAGGCTGAAGGGCAACCAGCGTTTCATGGATTACAATTTAAATGTGTACAGTTTGTTGAAGCCGCGATCCTCGTCCCATATCCCCTCATTGGCCAGTTGGATGGAGAAGAGCGGATTGGCGCGGAGCGTCTCCGCGGGATCGGGCAGATTCAGCGAGAGTGTATATTCGCCGGAAAGGCCTTCGGGAAGGCCGAGTGTCTGGTCGATGACCGTGGTCTGGTCCGGCATCCAGTAGCGAGGGTCGGAATCGACCGGCCAGGTGGAGACAACGTTGCCTGAAGCGTTGGTAAGAACGAATTCCGCGTCGCGGGGGTTCATTACGGATGCGAAACCGTCGTTCTTGATTTTGAGGACGAGCCTGAAAGGAGCGCCGGCCCTGGCGTCTTTTGTGAACCAGCCGTCTGTCAGTGCCAGCCTGTAGCCCAGACGGAGTTTGAATTCATTGTAGCAGTCGTCGGTCTTCCAATAGTTTAGCACGCCCTTGTGGAAGGACATGTTCAGGTAGGAGAAATGCTGCTTGGCCATATTCACGCGCGCGTTGCCACAGGCGCAGAAAGTTCTGTCGCCCAGTCCGCAGGTCTCTCCACCCATGATGGTGTAGCGGGTCTCCGCTTTCCAATAATCCCGCTCGCTTGGGCCGCTGAAGGTTCCCTGGTCGGTTGCGTCGACCAGGAAGCAGTCGTTGTGGCCGCCAAGGCGGGCTTTGGGTGTGTGCTGATGGGCCTCCGCAAGCGTAAGGGTATCGGCCAGGGAGAAATTGTACATCTTCATCTTGAACATCGGGGCGCGAAGTTCAACTTGCCGGTCGGCGGGCAGGGCGTCCAGCAGGGCGTCTACGACGCGCTTCCGGGGAAGGAGATCTTCCGCCGTCTGGGCGTGCTGGTTGAAATGCGTAGTGTAATGCCATTCGCCCCAGCAGCCGATGAACCCGGCCTGCAGGACATAGATGACATCGGAGTATTCCTGCAGAATGGGCTTGAGCTGGGCGATGTGACGAAGCACTTGTTCCTCGGTGGTGTCGAACGGGCCGTCGGGATCGGGATTGCTCAGGTCCTTGATATGATCGGAATAACCGAAACGGAGAATGCACTTGGCCCCGCCCTGGCGGAATACCGCCAGATTGGCCCGGATAAAGGTGAGATAATCCTCTGAAATGTCGGACTCAAAGAAATCCTTGAGCCAGAATTCCAGCATGTAGAGGGTGCGGGCCTCTCTTCTTCCAGCCATGAGGACATTGACGGAAATGGGACTGTCACTCGCTGAGCTGAAACCGCTCCCCGAATAGAGCCCCCTTTCCGGGTTGGCGATCAACGCATCGGTCGTGGAGAAAGAAAACTTCTTGAGCCCCGGATACGTGTTGTCGTCTTTGTCTTTATTACAAGAGGTCAATGCCGCAAGGACGGACAGCAGCAGAACGCATAAGCAGGAATGTCTCATGGCTGAAAAAATAAGGGAGGACACGGGCTTGCAACAGACCCGTGTCCTCCGAAAAAAGGGGATTATTTAGTTATTTTGACGGTGAGAGGCTTGGCGGATCCGGTTTCTGCATCCGGGAGCCAGCCGTTCATATCCCAGGAGCCGCAGGAGGCGCCGACACCGATCGTAAACTCGTCGGCCATCTTGCCCTTAGGATAGAGCTCACGGCAGATTGCCAACTCATATTCAAGGTTATTCCCGTTGGAAACAGCAAAGTCTTCGACATCGGACGCTATCCATTTGCCATCCCAGCCATCCGTGTTGGGCTCGCCTTCCCAGGTCAGGATTTCCATATAGCTGTTGCCATAGGTGAATCCCTGGCCACCGTCGTTCTTGTCAAAGATAACATCATAGACCATGACGTCGAAGCAAGGTTTGCTGATGGTCTCCTCACCCTGATTGATGTTATGGTCCCATTTGCCGATATAGCCACCGGTATCGATGTCGTTGTCGCCATTGATGAAGGTGTCTATGACGATGTGATTGAGCCCCTCCGCCCATGAAGGATCCGGAACCGTGTTGTTGAGCTTGACATAGACATAGATGAAATACTCGTCGGCATAGACCTTGAGCTGCTTGATGTCATTGCCCTCTTCCATCGTGCTGTTGCAGGTTGTCGCCTTGTTTCCGAGAGCGGCCCAGTCTGCGAAGTTGCCGTCGATCTGAATAGGGGCATCGTACTCGATGTCGTCACCCTCATCGTGGTGCTTGGGTTTTTTCTCTTTGTTGCATGAGGCCGCCATGCAAACCATGGCTGCGATAGCCAGTAAAGAAAGGATTTTTTTCATAATAAAAGATTTTAAAGGTGAATGATTGAGTATTAAGTTTGTTTTCCTTATCTGGGGTTCTGGTCGATGTGGCTCGTGTTGATTTCGTCTGCCGGAATCAGCAGGGCGATGCGCTTGTCGGTGTAGTTTATTTCCTCAAAGGAGTGGAAGCCGACGAAGCGACGGTCGAGTTTTTTCTTGTTGCGGTACACGTCGAAAGCGCGGTGCCCCTCGAAGCATAGTTCCATCCGGCGCTCGTCGAGCACCACGTCGAGAATGGAATCATATCCGCGTTCTGCATAGTTGTCCAGAGTCATCTTGGCGGTCTCGGGCAGACCGGCGCGGGAGCGGATGGTGTTGACATCGTCCAGGGCGGGCTGGTTGTTGCCGAGCTTGGCATTGGCTTCCGCGCGGTTGAGGACTACTTCGCCCCAGCGGAGGAAGACGGGAGACGTCATCATCGGCTTGCCATCCTGGTAGCTGAACTTGGTGTTGTAGTAGATGACGTAGTCACCTCCGTTCTCACGGACGCCTTTGGTATTGTTGACGTCGGGACGTACAAAAACGCGGCTTGTCTTGGATGCCCCGGTCTCTCCGGTGACGAAGTCGATGCCGGTGACGATATACTGCGTGTAGGTGTTCACTTCGGTCGGAACGGCCTTATAAGTTGCATCGTTGAACTTGAACGAGTAGGCGCCGTCGGTGTCGGGCGTGAGTCCATGAACAATGTAGCTGGAGCAGTAGTTGTTGCTCGACTTGGTCTTGTACGGGAAGGTGACCATCATCTTGCCGTCATTGGTGAGTCCGTTCATCCTGAAGTACGCTGCAAAGCGCTGGTCTTCAGGATAGCGCTGGAAGAGGTCGATCAGGATGTCGCTCCAATAGTGCTCGCCCCAGCCCTGGCCGTCCTCGAGGTACATCGAGGCGATGGAGGCTTCGGCGTGGTCTGCTTTGGCGAAATGGTGATTTTCGTCGAGGCGCAGGCACCAGATGGTCTCTTCGTGGTTGTACGTGTGCGTGGGATAGTCGGCGAAGTCGTAGCCTTCGGTTACCACGCTCGGCGCGTTGTCCATCAGGTCATTGCAGAGGTCGAGGCAATCCTGGAGGTGATCGTCGCCCATGTACAGGTAGACGCGGGAGAGGAGCGCCTTGGCAGCAGTCTGGGAAACATAGCTCTTGTTCCCGCGGGAAGGAACCTGTTCCATGAAACTGATGGCAGTCTTGAGGTCTTGGACAATGGCGTCATAGACATCGCCGACGCTTGCCCGCTTGGTGACTGAATTGTCGGTGCCGATACGGAGCACCACGCCGGGATTCTCGCGTCCGCAGACATAGGGCATCGCGAACAGGGTCACCATGTGGAAGTGGGCCAGTGCGCGGAAGAAATAGTTTTCTCCCAGCAGATGGTCGCTGTCGCCGGATGTGCCCGGAACGATTGCGGCGATATTGGCGTTGGCCGCATTGATGACCTTGTAGGCGATCCACCAGGTATAATAGATATTCTTGGTGGTGGGGATGTCCTCATAGGCATACGGGAAGATGAACGGGTCCTCGGTCGTACCTGAGACGGTCACGTTGTCTCCCCGGAGTTCGGTGAGCTGGAAGTAGTGCCTGATGTAGTAGTTGCCGCTCTCTCCGCCGCTCTGCCCTTTGTAGGCGAGGTTGTCCTGTAAGAGGGAGTAGATGCCGTCGGTCGTGAAGACGGCTGATGAGGGATCATCCTTGAGCTTTTCGGATGTCATGGCGTCAGAGGAGATGAAGTCCATGTTGCATGACGCCAGGGTAAAGGCGGAAATGACAAAAACAAATATCTTTTTCATGATGCGTGCCTTTAGAATTTGATGTCAATACCCAAAACGACGGAGAGCGGAACAGGGTAGTTGCTTGCGAACATACCGGCGTGATTGTAGGTGTCGGAATCGAGCCGCACCTCCGGGTCGGTCCCGGAGAAGCGGGAGAACGTCAGAACGTTGTCGGCGGATACGAAGATCCGGAAATCGCTCATGCGCATTTTCCTGATGACATTCTGGGGCAGGTCATAGGACAGGGTGACGTTGCGGAGACGGAAGAAGCTGCCGTCCTCGAGATAACGGGAGGACATCTTGTAAGAACCGTCGCTACGGCCGGCAACCGCCTCGGGATGCGTTGCGATATCCCAGGTGTCCGGATCGTTGCGCTCCCATCTGACCCAGCCGAGTCCGTTTTCAAGGGACATCTGGTTAAGGCCGGTGTAGCCGCCGTCGGCGTCCATGTTCTCGCGGGTCTTGTTGTAGATCTTGTTGCCTACCACGAAGTTGCCGGCGAGGCTGAGGGTCAGGCCTTTCCAGCTGAAGGACGTGTTGAGACCGCCGCTGAACCAGGGTGAGGCGGAACCGACGATCTGGGAGGTTGCCTTGTTGTATTTGTTGACAAGGGTGACGGTGCCGTCGTCCTCGATCCTTTCCCACTGCGGCTCGCCGGTCTCGGCATTGACGCCGGCCCACTTTGGCATGTACCAGGAGTAGACATCCTTGTCTTCGCGGAGAATCTGCGTGACATCACCCCTGTTCATCACCATGTCTTCGTGCTCGGGGAGCTTCAGCACGCGGTTCTGGTTGAGTCCGATGTTGAATCCTCCCGTCCAGCGGAAGTCCTTCCTTTGCAGGAGGGTTGCATCCACTGCGAGTTCGACACCCATGTTGCGCACGGTGCCCACGTTGTCGAACATGGAGAAGAATCCGGAGGACGGAGGCATCGGGGCCTCGAGAAGGATGTCCTTGTTGGTCGTGTGGTAGAGGTCGATGGTCACGTCGACAAGCTTGGCGAAGGTGGCGTCGATACCGACACTGGCCATGTATGCGGCTTCCCATCCGAGGTTGGGATTGGCCAGCCGCTGCAGGAACGCGGTCTTCTTACCGTTGTACTGTGAACTGAGTGAGAAGGTGTCCTGATACTGGAAGGGCTCGATGTTGTTGTTGCCCGTCTTGCCGTAGCCGGCGCGGAGTTTCAGGAAGGAGAGGACATTCTGGACATTCAGTCCCTGCATGAATTTCTCACGGGAGATGATCCAGGCCGCGGAGACGCCGGGGAAGAAGCCGCCGCGGTTCTTGGGACCGAAGATCGAGCTCTGGTCGTAACGGAGGGAGGCTGTCATGACGTACTTGCCGAGGTAGGAATACTGGGCCTGGCCGAGAACCGCCCAGGAACGGGTGCGGTAGTCGACGCCTTCGATGCTGCTCATCACGGAGTTGCTCAGGGAGCGCTGGCCGGCAGGGAAGTTGCTTCCGGAAGCGGCCAGGGTGCGGGCATAACCCTCGCCGAATTCCCAGCCGATGGTGGCGCTTAAATCGTGGGCGCCGCCGAAGGTCTTGAAGAATTTGGCGATGTTGGTAGTGCCCCAGCCCGTCCACTCGCCGTCGCTGTTCAGGAGGGAACCGGTGCCGGCGCCGTCGTATGTACGGGGGTCCGTGTACTCCTCATAATAGGAGTGGGACATGTCGTAGCGGTTGAACGAGGAGAGCGTGAGCCAGTCGGTCACGTTCCAGATGAGCTGCAGGTCGGCAGTGAAACTGTCGCTGTGGCTCTTTGCGTAGTTGTACTGCTCGCTGTGGAGGATGTTGGACGGGTTCTGGGTGTACCATTTGCCGCCGGTGTCGGAACGCGGTTCCTTCTTGCTGGTGATGTAGATGACTTCATCGGTCCAGTTGCCGTCCTGGTCTATCACGTAGGGGACATCCCAGGGCATTGCATAGTATGCATAGTCGAGAAGTCTCCAGGAAGAAGCGCCACGGTCTTTCGCGTAGGCGTAATTGAGCCTGACGTTCATCGTGAGGCGCTTCGCGAGAGGGGCTGACAGATTGACGCGGGCGGCGGTCTTTTGGAAGTTGGTGTTGATGAGGGTACCCTTCTCATTGAAATGGTCGAGGCTCGCATAGTACTTCACCTTGCCTGTCGAGCCTGCCACGGAAGCGTAGTAGTCCTGCACGATACCTGTGTTGAAGCAGGCCTTCATCCAGTTGAAGTCCTGGTCGAACAGGGTGTCCGGATACTTTGTCTTGCGGAGGCCCTTGGAGAACATGCTCCTGTTGTAATAGACCAGTTCTTCGGAGTCCATCGGGCGGAAGCGTCCCATCAGGGCGCGCTTGATACCGGCACTGGCCTTGAAGTTGACAGTAGTCTTGTCCTGCTGGCCGCTCTTGGTCGTCACGACGATGACGCCGCCCGAAGCTGCCGCACCGTAGAGGGCGGTCGCGGAGGCGTCCTTGAGGACCGTGATGGTCTCGATGTCGTTGGGGTTGAACGACCCGCCGGCGACTCCGTCCACTACGTAGAGCGGGCCGGCACCGGCCGTGATGGAGCCAGTACCGCGGATGCGGATGTCTGCAGAAGCTCCGGGCTGTCCGGAGGTGTTCATGACCACGACGCCTGCCACTTTACCCTGGAGCATGTTGCCCACGTCCGGGGTGGAGACGTCGATGAGCTTGTCTGCCGACATCGTGACCACGGAGCTTGAGAGCTCGGCCTTCTTCTGGGTGGTGTAACCCAGGACGACTACTTCTTCGAGGGACTCGTTGTCCGGGGAAAGGGAAAGATTGATGACTGTACGGCCGTTAACGGCTTCCGTCACGGAGACGTAGCCAAGGGAGCTGAAGGTAAGGGTAGCGTCCTTGGCCACATTGATGACGTACTTGCCTTCGTGGTCGGTGATGGTGCCGCCTCCTGTGGAGGGGACGACACCTGCACCGATAAGCGGCTGACCATCCGAAGCGTCCAGTATCTGGCCGCTGACGGAAATCGTCTGTGCAAAGCCGGTCTTTGCTGTCAGAAGCAGGACGCAGACGGCTAATGCGCGGAAGAATGATTTTTTCATTTGGTACGGATATCTGTGGTTATAGTTAAAGCAAATCATTGAGCCCTATCAGGTTGAAGGCGCGGAAGTACTTGTCCATGTCGCGTTCGATGCGGCTGAGGACAATCTGCTCCGCGTCGATGCCCACCCTCTCCAGGTTGGCGTACAGCACGCCGCGGGCGGCGAGGGGCTTGGGCTGCTGCCATATGTAGCGGCAGCAGGTCGCGACGATCCAGTCGCGGCGCTCAGGGGCCAGTTCGTGGAGATCCTTGCCAAGCTCGTCCTCGTGGAGCCATTTTTCCCAGCGGTGCGACTCGCGGACGGCGTCCACCAGCGTCCCGCATATGTCGGAGGGGGCGGCGACGCGGCCTTGCGCGTACAGGTCTTTTTCTACTTCCTCCAGCTCGCAGAGGGCGCGGTACTCGCTCATCGTGAATTCGGGGCCGACGTTGGCAGCTCCCATCCCGCAGAGGGGATACTCCTCCGGGTTGGTGACGTCGTCGGTGTAGTGGCCCTTGATGTAGCTGCCCAGCGGGCGCACCTTGGCGGTGAGGCGCCTGGCGACTTCACCGTCGAAGGTGGTGGTGTCGAGGTCGGTGCCCACCTTGCCGACGATAAAGCAGGGCCAGACGTCGGGCAGTCCCGCGTCGGAGAGACCTTTCTTGAGGTCGTCGATGAAGGTGTCGAAAGTCTTTTCGTCGGCCAGTCCGCCGTGGACTTCCTCGGTGCCGACTTCATAGGATATGACGGGGAGCCCTTTCTCCTTGCGGAATTTCTCTACGTGGGCGATAAGCTCCACGGTGCGGGCGGCGACCAGGTGGATATCGATGATTTCACCCTTGGGGACGTTGATGTCTACGGTGGGGTCGACGTGGATGAGGTCGTAACCCGCCAGGACGGCCGCCTCGAAGGACTTCTTGACGCCGTTCATGGCATCCTCTACCGACCATCTTCCGGTCCGCTGCTTATCTTTGAGCCAGGGGCCGCCGTGATCGATGGCGATGATGACAGGGCCGGTGAAATGGACACGTTCGGTCTCGAAACGGACCAGGCGGGTGAACTGCTCCTGCGTCATGCCGGTGTAGCCGCCGTCGCAGTCGACCTGGTTGAGGGTGGCTGCGAAATAGATGGGCGCGTTGTTGCGCTTGGCAGCCTGCAGGGAGGCGCGGATGACGGACGGGGAGTTAGGACAGGCCGCGAAGATGGTGCGGGGGATGCCTGTCTCCCGCTGAAGGATGTCGATGCGGTGGAGGAGATTTTCTGTCTTTGCCATAATCAATTAATTATATACAGTAACGCCTTCGACGACGCGGGAAATGTTGCCGGAGATGGAAGGGGAGTCGGGGGAAAGCCCGAAGTCCAGGGATTTGAACATTCCCAGCATCTGCGCGACAAAGATATAGGAAACGCAACTGTAGCACTCCGGCATCGTAGCGGGAAGACCGATTTCGATGCAGAGGGAGCTGTCGCAGTCTCCGGCCGGACGGTGCTGGCTGACCAGGATGCTGCCCATTTCGTAGCCCAGGGACTTGATCTGGCGGATAAGATCCAGTTCGTAACGCTGTACGGCCGGCTT